>Ga0310690_10000465_pt1 | contig 86548 bp, 68 predicted proteins | sample AusTroGonzalo_MG_2_FD_207661 | JGI IMG/M metagenome (GOLD analysis project Ga0310690, IMG submission 207661) | Bovine rumen microbial communities from tropical cattle in Woodstock, Queensland, Australia - Gonzalo_04 (v2) (version 2) | ecosystem: Host-associated > Mammals > Digestive system >...
CAAATGCCCAAGTCCAGTCGCTTCCGCCATACGTAGCCTGTAAGTTACCCTTCGAGAAGGCAATCTTGCTGCCGTCCGCATTGATCGAGAACGCGCCAGTCAGGGCTCCTTCCGGCAGCGGTGCTCCACCACCCGGGTTGAGAGTAGCCATCGTAGCCTCAGCAGCGGTCAGCACATCATAGTTGCTTACCAATGCTTTCTGCTCAGCGGTCAGAGCATCGTACGCAGCGCGCGCGCTTTCAATAGAATCGCGCGTAGCGAGTTTGAGCGTAACCGGCTGCGGGATGGCATTGATCTTAGCGACTACCAAGTCTGCCTCAGCTTTGATTAATGCTATATAGTCCGCCTCAGCTTGTTCGAGCTTGTCCATATCAGCTTTATCAATGAGGCTTACAGCCTCGCCCAGAGCCGTTACGGCTTCGCGTGCATCCTTGATCGCCTTTACACAAGCTTCATCCAAGGTAACAGGATTCGGAATAGCATTGATCAGCGCCACTGCTGCTTGAGCGGCATCAATAGGACCGGCACCTGCTGCGTTAACCAGACGAACGGACATACCATAATAAAGATTGTAATAGTCTCTGCTTACGCTGCTGGCAGATATGAGCCAACTCCATGAGAGGCTTCCGGCTGATGCCACGGTGGAAGTCCAATAGAATCCGCTTTGTCCTACCCAGTTTATATTTCCTTTGTAACGGTAGCCTGCTACGGGCAGGAAGACAGCACCGGCATTCTCCATTGCAGTCCATGCTTCGTCTGCATATACATTCGTACTAAAGTTTTGCACGCCGGACGTAAACGTTGTCCCGTCAGGTTGCTTCCATTCATCCGGAAGAAGAACAATACCATTTACACCATTTACATTTGCAGGAGCATACAAATTAGCTGCATTAGCACGGGTTTTGAATATATACTTCCACTCATCATAGTCTAATGTATACCAACCGGCACCCATCTGCGTACCCCACTCCGTATATGTGGTATAATCTGCCGATGTCTCGGACACTTTGTTAGGTGCATCACCGGTACCCCAACCGAAAAGGTCGCGGTTGTCATCTGCCTGAGCGGCACCGATAATATCCCATTGGTGCGCTGCAAACTGCCAAGAGCCCACATATTGCAAGTTACCTTTTGAGAAGAGAATCCGGTCGCCACCTGCGTTAATGGTGAACGCACCTTTGAGTGCTCCTTCAGGTATACCGCCCGGGAGAGCAGCGAAGTACGCCTCCGCAGCCTCAAGGATAGCGAGGTTGGTTACCAGCGCTTTCTCTTCTGCTTTCAGTGCGTCGTACGCTGCGCGCGCGTCCTGTACCTTAGTATATACAGAGAGTTTGGCTGTCTCAGCGGTTACAGGATTCGGCAGCGCTGCAATCTTAGCAATCACCTTGTCTGCCTCGGCTTGGATTAATGCCGTGTAATCCGCTTCCGCCTTGGTCAGCGTAGCGATATTGGTTACGAGTGCTTTGTCATCGGTGCTCAGGGCGTCGTACGCCTTGCGGGCTGCATCGATCTTCGCCTTGCACTCCGCGGTATATTCTACCGTACCGATAGCGTTAATCAGAGCTATTACGTCATCCAGTGTCAGAACGACTGCCTTCACCAGACGGACGCACATACCATAGTGAAGATTGTAATAATCTCTTCTTGCACCGTCGCTGGCAGATATAAGCCAACTCCAAGCGGAAGCTCCTTCACTTGCTACCGTAGAAGACCAATAGAATCCGGATTGTCCTACCCATTTTATTTTAGTCCCGTCATAGCGATAACCATCTACAGGCAAGAAAACAGCACCTGCGTTCTCCATCGCTCTCCAAGCAGCGTTAGCGTAAAAATTCGTACCATAGTTAGTCACGCCCGCAGTAAAACTCAACCCAGACGGGAGTGTAAACTTATCCGGAAGAACAACAAATCCATTTACACCATTCACCCGCGCCGGAGCATACAAGTTAGCTGCATTTGTGCGGCTTTGGAACAAATAAGTCCATTCATCTCTTGATAATGTATACCAACCGTCACCCATATTCGTACCCCACTCATGATATACGGCATAATCAGCCAAAGTCGTAGATACTTTGTTAGGCGCATCACCGGTTCCCCAACCAAAGAGGTCACGGTTATTGTCTGCTTGATCGTTACCGATAATGTTCCATTGGTTCTCTGCAAACTGCCAAGAACCCACATACTGCAAGTTTCCTTTCGAGAAATTGATTTGGTCACCGTTCGCGTTGATAGTAAACGCACCGGATAATTGGTCAGGCGTAGCCGGTATGGGCTCAATAGTCGGACCTTGTGCCGGGTCATAACCTTGAATATTAAAGGTATTCCACTGCGCTGCTGCCTGATATGTGGCTACACTTCCGCTCGGAACATACAGAGGAATATAAGATGGTGTAACGATGCTCCCAAACGTATTCTCCTCAGTTGATGGCGGCGTTACGGGTTCTGCAATGATGTAAGCTATAAGCGAACAACCACCGAAAGCATAATCACCTAAGCTTGTTACGCCGCTTGGGATAGTAAGAGAGGAAATCCTTGTGCAGCCGTAGAATGCATCTTCACCAATAGTCTGAAGAGTGCTCGGAAAAGTAACCGTAGTGAGCCCTGAGTTATTCATAAAAGCTTCATTACCAATGGTAACGACGCTATTACCCATTGTAAGTGAGGTAAATTTGGTATAACACTCGTTAAAAGCACTTTTTCCAATAGTTACAACACCATTACCGATAGTTACAGATTCGAGATTTTCACATCTCATAAAGGCATAATCTCCTACATTTGTCACACCATCCTCAATAATGATGGATGTAATAGAACTTCTACTATAATACCATGGGGTATTTGTAAAATAAGAGTAATTTTCCATAGCACCGTTACCGGAAACGGTTACAACGCCTCCGCTTAACGTGACAGTACAGTCACCGGAAGTCCATGGGCCTTGCGCCCAGCCCATTCCTACGCTTGCTACTATAGCAAGAAGTAGTAAATAAAATCTCTTTATCATAGTATAATTCATTTAAGCGTTATTGAAGAATATACTCGTTTGCGTTGCTCGGGCGTACCAAGGTGTATTCGCCTACGGTCACTTGAGCCGGAGCTTCCTCATTGTTGCTCATATATACGGCCTGCAGCTTGATACCGTCAGCCAAGAGGCCGGCCTTGAACTCCCAACGGAGGAAGGTGAAGCCTTCGATAGCCGGAGCCTCGTGCTGGTTGAGTTCCGATACCTCATGGTCGAACTCGGTGCCGTCAAAGCTCAGATAGTTAACCAGAACAGTCGGCTTGCTCATATCCTCAATGCTCGGCATGACAGGTTTGATATAGCTATAGTAGTTATACAAGCCTTGCTTAACCATAGCCGGACTGGCGGTCTTGCCTTCCGCATTGATCTGAATGACTGCCAGGGTGTTGAAGTAAACATCACCGCCGATAGCGGGATAGCTGTTTGCCATATTGCCGTCGATCATACCTCCGGTCATCCAGAAGCCTGTCGTTTCGGTATTCACCTTATTGTTGTACACGCCTGCGCCTGCGCCCGCGTGGTTGCCGGTAATCTCACCGCCATAGAGGGTCAGCGCGCCGTTGTTGAGGATACCGCCGCCGTTGCCGGTGGTGTTACCGCCCATAATCTTGCTGTTGTCGTCGCCCATGACAGCCAAGGTACCGTTGTTGATGATGACGCTACCGTTCTCCACCGGTGCGTTCAATGCGCGGTTGAGCGTATGGCCGTTGAGCTGGAGCACTACGGTCTTGCCTTCCGGCACGATTAGTGCTTCGTCCATCTCTCCGGCTACGAAATCCTGCGCCAGCTTGATCACTCCGCCGTTAGCCATCGCCTCTCTGAGCGAAGCCCAGTCGGTAAGCGGAGCATCGTTCTCCTGGCTCATCTCCATGCCTGCGTTCTGGCTGGCGAGAGCGGTAATCTTGCCGTCCTTGATGGTCACTTGTACCGTCTCGGTCTCCATGCCCGTTACCGGCGGCACATTGGCAACCATCGTATAGGTGAACGATCCGTCTCCGTTATCTGTTTTGTTGATCGATGCTACATCGCCGAACGGCAGATCTACCGTGTAGGTACCGCCCATGAATACGGCCTTGAACTCATTCGGAGCATCGCCGCGGCTGTAGCTGATTACGCCGGTGGCGGTGCCGTAGCCCGTCCATACCTCTGTGCCGAGAGCCGAATGCAGTTCGGACAGCAGCGCGAACTTGGCCGGATCCATCATCACCGGTTGGATATAGTCGTTTTTCTTCAGGCCGGCTTTAGCGGTCTTGGCGCTGACTTGCTTACCCAACTCGTCAATCTGAACAACTGTCAGGCTGTTGAAGCTCACTTCGCCGCCGATAGCGGGATAGTCGAGGCCGGTGTTGTTGTGAATCAGACCACCGGTCATCCAGAAGCCTTCCGTTGCCGTGTTCACAGCCGTGTTATATACACCGCCGCCGTAGCCTTTCGCTTTGTTGCCGGTGATCTCGCCGCCGTAGAGCGTCAGCGTACCGTTGTTCAGGATACCGCCGCCGTTGCCGGTGGTGTTACCGCCCTTGATCTGGCCGGCACCCATGATAGCGAGTACACCGTTGTTGATGATCACGCTACCGTCGGCAGCGGGAGCCTTCAGCGCGCGGTTGATGGTATGGCCGTTCAACTCAAGGATCGCGGTCTTGTCTGCCGGAAGGGTCAGGGCTGCGTCTGTGCTGGCTGCCGTCACATCGGCGGACAGCTTGATCACGCCGCCTGCGTTCAGCGCCTCCTGCAAGGCTGCCCAACCGGAGATCTCCTGCTCCTTGCTCATCTCCACGCCTGCGTTCTGGCTGTCCATGCCGACAACCTTACCGTCCTTCAGCGTGATATGCAGCGTCTCCGTCTTCATACCCGTTACCGGCGGCACATTGGCTACCATCGTATAGGTAACCGAACCGTCGGAGTTGTTTTTCTTCTCTCCGGAGATGAAGTCCTCGAAATGTATATCTACCGTGAATGTTCCGCCCATGAATACGGCGCGGAACTCTTGCGGCTCATCGCCGCGGCTGTAGCTGATCACGCCGGTAGCGCTGCCGTAGCCCGTCCATACTTCTGTGCCGAGGGCGGTGTACAGTTCATCCAGACATGCCAGATACCAGTGGGCGTTATAGCTCTTGTCACCCATCGAACCCTTGGCTATCGAGACGCTGGTCTGCCGGGTGTCGCCGTTCGAACCGGTCCAACCGTTGAAGACCCATTCTGCACGGGTCGGGTTGTTCAGCGTGAAAGTAGCCGTCTCGATGGTGTAGCTTGCGGGGTTAGCCGTTGCTACCTCACCGCCGTTGAGCTCATAACTGATGTTATAGGTAATCGGCGTCCAACGCGCATACAGCGTCGTGTTGGCAGCCTTGTTCCAGTTCTTGGCGCTCGTACCGTCGGCGTTGTAGTACTTGGTACCGCCGCTCGTAGCATCGAAATAACCCTCGAAGGTGTAACCCGCGCGGGTCGGAACGGTCATCGACGGCATAGCCGCATCATAGGTGGCCGTCACTTGGGTCGAACCGGTCGTTCCGCCCTGACGATCTAAGGTTACCGTATATTTGTTCGCAGTCCATTTGGCATACAGCGTCTTCGGACCTCTGTTGCTCTGGTTGACCGTGTAGGAAGCCCCATTGGCGTACGCTACAGCCCCGCTGGTGGAGGTTGCCCAACCGGCGAACGAATAACCCGTCTTGGTGAAACCGTTGGAGGACAGGTTGAACGTACCGGACCTGTCATTCTGCGCACTCGTCGAACCGCCCGTAGAGCCGTTGCCGTTGAACGAGATGGACGAGTAATAAACTGTGGACCACGACGCACTCACGCTGTAGAAAGCGCCCCACTCGTGGATGTCCGACATAGGATCGGCGCTACTAACCACGTGCGTCAATAGTAAGCACCACGACTTGGTAGCAGCACTGGACCCCTGATAGTTATTGAACTCAAAGGTCTTCGTAATCTCGCCGGTATAAGCCTTGTTATAACTTGTATTCCTATATCGACCAATCAGGTAACTCGAACCTGCTTGGTTATTATACTCCTCCGTGAAATCCACCGTCAGGGCATTGATCTGCTGCCAGCCGCCTTGAAGCGCATACAGCGCAGTGTTGGAATAGTGCTTCGTTCCTTTAGAGCCCACCTTAAATTTCCACGTCAGCACTTGTTTGGAGTACGACTCCACAGACCGGTCGATGTAATAGGTGGAGAATACACCATTCTTTTGCTGGTCAGCACTGGTGCCTTTGACGGTATAACCGATACCATCGCCGTCATTCCAGAAGTCGATGGTTCCCCAGTGGGAGTTGTTCAGACCGTTGAACGCGATGGAATAATTCACCGTTCGGTCACAGCAGCCGGATCGCATGTCCATCCATGTCCATGGACCTTCCATCTCTGCAGCCCACATACTCGCGGCGAACAGCGCCGCCGCAAATAGTGATAAGAGTTTTAGTTTTTTCATGATTTAATTGTGTTAGTTAATATTGTTGATTTCGTGTTGTCGTTAGAAATCGGTATTAGTCGATCGATTAAAATGGGTACAAAATTATAAAAAAAAATGCATATATGCAATACGCGCGCGCAGATTTTTACGCAAAGTTACTTTTTCGGGCAAAAAATTTACGCAGAGCTACACCTCTGGGACGAAATACAGTAAATGGGGACGAATTTTTCCCGCCCTCCAGCCCCTTTGAATGCAAACATAGTTACAAAAAAAAATCCACATTTGCATTTTTTTGTGCAAAATATGGATTTTTCCCTAATTATCGTCAAAAATTCATCCCTCCTTCATTCCTCCGTCATTCCTCCGTCATCGAGCCTCCCACGAGACTGCAATGTATGCTCAATGTATGCTGAATGTATGCTCATTGTATGCTCATTGTATGCTTCTCCCAACGTCACCCCACTCACAAGCCTTTATATATATATTACTACGTAATATATAGTGTGTGCTCTTAAGGCCTTACTTCCACACCGTTTTTGAGCATTTCGCTCACATGATGCCGGATGTAGTCTGTCAGCCGCCCTTGTATATACTTGTTATGCCTTCTTGCCTTGCGTTTATCCGCCTCATACATAGCAGTCCAAGCCTCTAACCTTTCCGGCGTTTCCTTGATCTTCTTGCTCTCCGCAACCATCTTATCGAATGCCTTCACCTGAGGCAATCCGGCTTTTTTCTTCTTTGTCTCTTTGCTCAGTTCAGGCTTACGGCACGCGGCAGCCCACTCCCCGTTGCCAGGAATGTGACGGATATAGAAATTCTTATCTATTCCACCTTGCCCGTCATCCAATAACGTTGTCCATTTTACTTTCATATCCGTTTACTTTTATTCCTTTTCTTGCTTTTGTGATGCAGTCGGTTTACTTCCACTCACTGGGACGCTTGCCGGTCTCGCGGGTAAACACTTGCGTAAATACCTTGCGTGAAGAGAACCCGCAACGCTTGGCTACATCTTGCATTTTAAGTTCCGGCTGCTCGGTCATCAGGCGTTTGGCTTCGTTGATACGCAAGGTGTTAACCCATTGGTAGAAATTACATCCATACTCCGCGTTGATGAATTGGCTCAGATAAGTGCGGTTGAGCGGCAGCACCTTGCGCAGGTCTACCAACTGGAAATCGGGATTGAGGTAAGGTTTGTCCTGTTCGATCCAGGCTTCCAACTGGGCACGGTAGGCATTGGCAGGATTCGGCTCTTCCTCCTCCTCTTCCTCCACCGTATTGCGCAGTCGCTCCCACGGGTCGGGACGATACAGCACGCGCTCGGTCGTGTAGGCGAACATAAGCAGGAACAGCCACTGCTGTGTGAACATCCGGTTCGGCACGTACCAGAAAACGATAAAATAGAACGCCAATCCCGCCAGCGCCAGCATCGTCAGATAGCGCACTATCCATTGCACATCAATATCATCCAGCGTGGAGAAGTTGTCCTCGCACCACTGACGGTACTTACGTATATGTCCGCAGATTGTGAAGAAGATAATAACAGGATAAACCATAATGACGGGCAACAGGTTCACCGGCACGAAGTAATCCACCACACCCAGCACCAGCATCGGCAGCAGCAACAGCACAGTACGCCAGCCGTTGAGCCATCCGGGGCGTAACACCTGCGTGGGGTAGATAAACAGCAAAAATGCCAGTGTGTTACCCAGTATCACTCCGGCATTGAACAGCGGGTCGGACGGCGTGCCGCCTATCATCTTGATATGCAGTATATACCGCATCGCCCACATCACCACATCGACACATCCCCAGACCAGCAATACAGCCGCCCATGACTGACGCAGGGTGTTGCGGTCGCTGTGAGTGAGCAACAGATACGCACCGAAGAAGCAGACAGCTGACGTGCTGATATATTGTATCGGATTGATGTAGTTCTCGAATACCGGTTCGGGAATGAACGTCCCCAGCCAATAGCTGAGTACCGTCAGCAGTACAAGTACCGAGCCGAAAACGGCTTCTGACTTGTAGTCAAACCATAGATTGCGTATAGTGTTGTTCTGCATAGTTGTCCGTTGAATCCACTGCAAAGATACAACTTTTTTTTGAATTATGCAAATCTTTTGACAAAAAAAGTGCCCCGAGGAGCACTTTTTCTGAATTAGCATATCCGCCTTTGGGGATAACTTTGTTGAAATAATACACGACATTGGCGGGTGCATTTTGTATCTTTGCCATGCATGGCTAAATTACGTCTTAGCCCTAACGGGCACGATTACTTTCCTGCTTTGGCTTTGCGGTTGGCGATAGCGCGCTGGATGTCGTAAGCGATCGGCGAAGCCACGAACAGTGAGGAGAACGTACCGATGATCACACCCAGGAGCAATGCGAACACGAAGCCGCGGATGCTCTCACCACCGAAGATGAAGATTGCCAAGAGCACGATGAACGTTGACATAGAGGTCGAGAACGTACGCGAGAGCGTTGCATTCAAGGCATCGTTGATGTTACGTTCGCGCTCACGCTTTGCATACAGTTTGTTATACTCGCGTACTCGGTCGAAGATAACCACGGTATCGTTGATCGAGTAACCGATAACCGTCAGTATAGCCGCTATGAACGCCTGGTCGATCTCCATGGAGAACGGCATAATCTTCCACAGGATAGCGTACAAGCCGAGGATGATTACCGTATCGTGGAACAGGGCAGCGAGTGCGCCGACCGAATAAGCGAAGTTGCGGAAACGTACGAGGATGTACAGGAAGATCACGATCAACGCTGCGAGCACAGCCCATACAGCCGAAGTCTTGATGTCGTCAGCAATAGACGGACCGACCTTCTGCGATTGCATGATACCTACGTTCTCGTTGACCTGCGTGGATTGGAACTCGGCAAACGTCAACTCCTGAGCGAAGAACTGCTTCGTACCGTCGAAGATCAATTGCTCGATCTCGTCATCCAGAGTCTCCGAGTTGTCGTGGATGCGGAAGTTCGTCGAGATACGTACCTGGTCGTTGGTCTCACCAAAGGTGATAACGCGTACGGTCAGGTTCTCGCCGGAAACATTCTGCTCGCTGAAGATAGCGGTGAGTGACTGCTCGACGTCCTGTGTATTGATAGGCTGGTCGAAACGTACTACATAGTTACGTCCACCGGAGAAGTCGATACCGAGGTTCAGTTTGCCGAAGATGTGCGGATCGAGTCCGATGAGTGCGAAGATAACCAGTGCACCGGCAACAGGATACGCCCACTTGCGTGCACCGACGAAGTCGAAGTGCATGTTCTGGAACCAGTTCTTGGCGATAGCCGAAGTGAACGGCAGCTCCTTGGCATCCTCACGTTTGGCATAATCCTCGAGGAGCAGACGGGTGATGAATACAGCCGTCAGGAACGACGAGATAATACCGATGATATACGTTACGGCGAAGCCCTTGATAGGACCTGTACCGAATACAGCCAGAATGATACCGGTCAGCAATGAGGTTACGTTGGCGTCCACGATAGCGGAGATAGCGCCCTTGAAACCGTCCTCGATAGCCTTACGCATGTTCTTGCCGGCACGGAGCTCCTCACGGATACGCTCGTAGATAAGCACGTTGGCATCCACCGCCGTACCCATGGTCAGCACGATACCCGCGATACCCGGCAAGGTCAATACAGCCGAGAACGATGACAGGATACCTACCAACAGGAACACGTTGCACAGCAATGCTGCGTCGGCGATAAGTCCCGGAATCAATCCGTAGTAGAAGATCATGTAGAGCAGGATCAGTACGAAGCCTAGTGCAAACGACCACAGACCGCTGCGGATAGCTTCCTTACCCAGACTCGGACCGACAACGTCCTCTTGGATGATACGTGCGGGCGCCGGCATCTTACCGGACTTGAGGGTGTTAGCCAAGTCCTTGGCTTCCTCCACGGTGAAGTTACCGGTGATCTGCGAGTTGCCGCCGGCAATCTCGTTCTGTACGGTCGGGAACGAATATACGAAGCCGTCGAGCACGATAGCCACGGATTTGCCGATGTTCTCTTTGGTGATACGCTGCCAAGCCTTGGCGCCCTCAGCGTTCATCGACATCGATACGTTAGCGTAAGCGCTGATCTGCGAGAAGTCGGCACGTGCGTCGGTGATCACATCACCCTCGAGCGACGGACGACCGTCACGTTGAGCCTTCAGTGCAACGAGCTGATACAGCGAGTTGGCGTCATCAATAGCCTTAACCGTCCAGCGGAAACGGAGCTCACGCGGCAGGACCTGCTTCGCCTGCTGCGAGGTGAGCATAGCCATCACGCGTGCGGTATCCGTATAATGTACGGTACCCACCACCGGACCGCGGAAAGCCTGACCGGCTTGGTTAACGGACGGGTTGAGGATATAGAACAGCGGGTGAGCTTTCCGGTAGTTCTCCACAGCCTCAGCCTGCTCTTTGGCAGCAGCCTCGGCACTATCGTTAGCGGCAATAGCCTGAGTGAGTTCGTCAACGGTAGCGTCAGCCTTTACTTCCTCGGCTTTAGCCTCTTCAGCCTTGGTGCCCTCAGCCTCCTCGGTTGCGAGGTTGGCAGCACCCAACTCACGGTCGATCTGTGCAATCTGCGGCAGCAGCTCGGCGAAGTCGTAGGTCTCCCAGAACTCGAGGTTAGCCGAACCTTGGAGGAGTTTACGTACACGCTCCGGCTCCTTGATACCCGGAAGTTCGATCAGGATACGACCCGACTGAGCCAGCTTCTGGATGTTCGGTTGAACAACGCCGAAGCGGTCGATACGGGTACGGAGCACCATAAACGAGTTGTTGATAGCGCCCTCAACCTCCTCACGGATAACGCGCTCTACCTCCTCGTTGGTCGAGCTGGTAGTTACTTTGTCTTTGAGTTCGAATGTGGCGAACACGGAAGCCAGACGGGCGTCGGGATCCACCTCACGGAACGATGCGAGGAACAATGTCACGAAGTCGTCACCGCTGGATTTCTGCTTCTCTTGCGCCAGCGCCATGGCACGATTGAAGTTCTCGCTCGTGTTGTAACCGCTCAGTGCGCGCAAGATATCCGGCACACTCACTTCCATCGTTACGTTCATACCGCCCTTGAGGTCAAGACCAAGATTGATCTCTTTCTCACGGCACTCCTTCAACGTGTAGCCAAACCACACTTTCTTAGCAGCGATAGAGTCCAGATACTGGTACTCCTTCAGCTGGTCACCGGCAGCATACTCCTTGGCCTGCTTGTCGTAGTGACGAATCACAAACGAGAATGACAGGTAAAAGGCGCAGACCAAGAACAGCAAGGCTGTCAGTGTTCTTACAATTCCTTTGTTTTGCATAATTATGTTTTAATTTGTTTTTGTTTTCACCACGAAATGGGGTCCCCGACGCGACCTGTCAAGGTCGTGATGGGGAGAGCGGAGGCACGCAACGCCTCTATTGCGCAGGGCGCAATCTGGTGCGTTTGCGTTGCCGAACGCGTAAAAAGCGCACAAAGTTACAAATAAAAATTGATAAATGCAAGAAAAATCGCATTTTTTTTAAAAAAAGTGCAAAAAAATTTGCATATTTGAAATATTTGTTGTATCTTTGCAGCCGCTTACGTGAGATAGCGACAATCAGAAGGCGTCTTGCAAGAAGTCGTGATAATGGAAAGATTGCCCTGTGACGTCGCTTTACCCAGTAAGTTGTATCGCGGAGTAGAGCAGTGGTAGCTCGTCAGGCTCATAACCTGAAGGTCGGTGGTTCGATCCCGCCCTCCGCAACCAAGAGCCGCGAAAAGCGGCTCTTTTATTTCTTGACGATTGTTTCCTGTAGTAGAGAAACGCACATTGAGGTATTAAGAAAATAAACATACATAAACACTGCTTGCATGGTTTGATGTATTGCATACATTAAGGCTTAGTTCGCTAAGGTGCTCTTTCAAGTACACTTGACGATCACCTTATCGACCTAATCCTTGTCATTACATGATTAAACCATCCAAGCAGCGATAAACCGAAATAAACCACGTTGCTCAATCCAATGGTGTATTCGTTGAAATTTATTTATGTTTATAGCTGATGTCGGCTGTTACTCGTAGAGTTGTGGCTTGGGCTGATACGGCAATCAGCAAGTTTGCTTAGATGAGTGACGTAGCAGCCCGAGACGCAAGTCCGGAACGGACAACAGACAACAGCAGGGTTTATTCAGGTTTATTTTCTTAATAAATCCATCGTATTCGTTAAATTCGTGAACAAATAAAATGAAAACCCCGGAACAAATAGAGCTGAGCAAGTTACAGAATCGTTTGACCAAGCGGTTTCACAAGTCGTGTGCGGACTACTCGCTCATCGAAGACGGCGATCACATCCTCATCGGTCTGAGCGGCGGCAAGGATTCGCTCGCCTTAGTCGAACTACTCGGCAAGCGCGCGCAAATATTCGTTCCTAAGTTCCGAGTCACAGCCGTACATGTTCGCGTACGTGAACGCGCGTACATTACTGATATATCTTACCTGCAGTCCTTCTGCGACGAGTTCCATGTGCCGCTGGTTGTTCGCGATACGGAGATCGGGGAAGCGCCGAAAACTGAGAGCCACGAGTCAAGAGCTGAGAGCCAAGAGTCAAGAGCTGAGAGCCGAAAAGATCCTTGTTTTCTGTGCTCGTGGTACAGGCGCAAAGCTCTGTTCGATGTTGCAGCCGAGCTTGGTTGCAACAAGATTGCCTTCGGTCATCACAAGGACGACATCGTCGAGACCCTGATGATGAACCTGATCTTTGAGGGGAAGTTCTCGACCATCTACCCCAAGTTGCAGATGAACAAAATGCCGCTTCAGCTCATTCGTCCGCTCTGTCTGATTGAGGAGAAAGACCTGCGCCGTTACGCCGAGTTGCGCGGCTACGTCAAGCAAAAACAGCCCTGCCCGTTCGAGAAAAACAGTTACCGCGCCGACATCAAGGCTCTGGTCACCCAACTCGAGCAGCTCAACCCCAACGTCCGCGACTCCATGTGGGGCGCGATTACGCGGTTCAACAAAAACGCATAATACGCTAAAAAACGAAGATTTTTTAGCAAAAGTGCAAAAAAAATTTGCATATTCGATTTTTTTTTGTTAACTTTGTAGGCTTTTTGATTATATAATGTAATCATTAGGCTCATTTACTCATTGCACACTTAATATCTATAGATATGAAAAAACTGTTTACATTCCTGTCATTCCTCTGTATTGCCATAGCAATGCAAGCCGCCTCGTACGGCATATTGTTGAATGGTCAGACGTTTATCGAAGGTGAACCGGCCGGTGAGTTCGACGGTTACCAGCAGTATGTGTCACATGTGCAAGTCAAGAGCGGTGACTACTGCCAGTTGCACGATGCAGACAGCCATGCATCATGGGCGGTGGATCTCGACAAATATTCAGAGACAGGCTTCACGCGCAACGGCGACAAGTACGACGTGAGTGTGGACGGCTGCTATAACTTCTATATCAAGCTCAAGTATGGTCAAGACCTACTCTATATCGGTAACGGTTCGGGGTGCTACGACCCAACTACCGTGGAATACTATATTGCCGGTGAGGGGCTTCCGGGTGTGAGCTGGGCGGAACATAAGAAGTTGACGGACAAGACCATCACGTTCAGCGACCTCAAGAAAGGAACGTATAAGTTCAAGATCACTTCGGGCGACTGGAGCGGTCTGATCTGGGGCTACGGCAAGGTCGATTCCTCGTGCAGCGACAAAGGCTACACCGGTGACAACGACGGCAACGTGATGATTGCGTTTGCCTCGGATGGCGGCTCAATCAAGGTAACCGTGGGTGACAACAAGCTCTGCGTGCGCATAACCGGCGAGGTGCAAGAAATATACCCGTCAGCAGTACCCGCTCAGTGTACGGATGTTATGATGCAGGCATTCTTCTATGACTCGTACCACAACGATGCTCCGGGCGCAGAGCTGGTAGGTAACACCAAGTGGGCTACACTGCTGCCTCAGGCTGAAGAGATAGGTAAGTATATTGACCTGATCTGGTTGCCGCCCAGCGCAAACGGATCCGGCACAGGCTATCACCCCAAGCAGTACAGCAACCAAAACTCCAACTGGGGCACACAAGCGGAATTGGAGCAACTCATTGCCGCTTTCCACAAGGCCGGAGCCAAGGTGATTGCGGATATCGTGATCAACCACTGCGAGGGCTGGACGAACTGGTGCGACTTCCCCGAGATGAACTTCGGCGAGTACGGCGTGTTCCATCCGGATGCTTCGTATATCTGCAAGAACGACGAGGTGAACCTCAACCCCGATGCCGGCGAGTGCTACGGCAAGGCGACCGGCAACAACGATGACGGCGAGAACTGGGACGGAGCACGTGACTGGGCACACGACAACGTGTATGTTCAGGACTTCTTCAAGGCCTATCTGCTGTGGATGCGTAATGTGATGAAGTACGACGGTTTCCGTTACGACAAGGGCGACGGCTTCAACAACTGGCACCACGACAACTACAACAAAGCATCCGGTCCGTATATCGCATTCATGGAGTGCTACAGCAACACCGACGAGATACAGAGCCGTATAGCCGGGGCGAACTACAACCTCATGGGTCTGGACTTCGATACGAAGTGGCATGTGTTCGATGCATTTGCCGGTTGGGATTACAATGGCAAATACGACAAACCGCGTGGAGACGGATTATTAGGTCGCGGCGACACACGTCACGCTATCACGTTCATTGACAGCCATGACTGGTTCATGCGCGACAACGGCTGCGAGTTCGGCGGTAATGGCAACTCGCTGAAAGACTTTATGCTGCCGCGTCTGCTGCAAGCCAACGCCTTCATGCTGAGTATGCCGAGTATTCCTTGTATCTTCTACCCGCACTGGGCAAAGTACAAAGACTTCCTCAAACCGATGATCGAGGCACGCAAACTTGCCGGTGTTCACAACGAGAGCGAGATCAAAGACGAGTATGCAGAAGAGAGCGGCTATCAGGTAACAATCGTCGGCAAGTACGGCTACCTGATTCTCTGCCTCGGCACCAAGTGCCATGGTAACTTCCAAGGCTTTGAGAAGAAAGCCAGCTATTACAGCACTCGCGACGGACACGACGAGAGCTATGAGATCTGGGTACTGCGCACCGCTCCGCTGCCGACGGATGTCAGCAATCAGCAGTCAGCAGTCAGCAGTCAGAAAGCAGAGAAGTTCATCGAGAACGGGCAACTGTTCATCCGCCGCGGAGAGAAGACCTACGACATAATGGGTAATCTCGTAAAATAATCAAATTGTAGAAACATCAAAAAACATAATACAATGAAAAAAATCTTTACTTTCGTAGCTATGCTTGCTATCGGATTAGCAGCATACGCCGCAGATTGCCAAGATGGCCCTTACGGACTGAAGATCAATGGCAGCAAAGTAGTTGATGCTCCAAAGTTCGGAGACAAAGACGGTGACGGTCGAGTACAATACAAAGCTTCCTGTGTCGAACTGAATGCCGGTGACAAGATTCAACTGGTGAACAAAAGTTGTGATGCCACATGGATGATTGATATTGACCCGTATGGCGAATACGAGAAGTTTGAGGGAGGAAAAGCTGCCAACGAACTGACTTGCAAGGTTGCGGGAAAGTACGATTTCTACATCAAACTGAAGGAAAATGATGACCTGATATATATTGGTCCCGGTTCCGGTTGTGACGGCGAGAGCGATTGTCAAGACGGTCCTTATGGCCTGCAGATCAACGGCAAGAAAGTAGCAGATGCTCCGTTGTACGGTGATGAAGACATGCAAGGCCGTGTGCAGTATATGGCTTCGTGCGTTGAACTGAACGTGGGTGACGAGATTCAGTTACTCAACAAGAGTTGCGGCGCTACGTGGATGGTCGATCTTGATCCGTATGGTCATTACGAGAACTTCTCCGGTGGCAAGGATGCCAACAAACTCACGTGTAACGTAGCCGGTAAGTACGACTTCTACATCAAATTGAGCATGACGGCCGGAGATCTTGTGTATGTAGAGAGTAGCCAAACATGCGGTGGTGGCGGAGGTACGGATCCGACACCGGGCTATAAGACCTCTGCACCGGAGAAATGTCCGGATGTGATGTTGCAGGCTTTCTATTGGGATAGCTATCAGAACAAAGGATATGGCCGCACCAAATGGGTAGATCATTTGAATGGTGTGAATGGTTCTAACGCCGAAGAACTGGGTCAGTGGTTTGATCTGATTTGGTTGCCGCCTATGTCCAAAGCAACAGGTGGAACAGGTTACATCCCTTCAAAATATAGTGACCTGAACAGCGATTGGGGAACAAAAGCGAAACTGGAGCAGATGATAGAGATCTTCCATAAGAACGGCGCGCGCGTGGTTGCCGATATCGTGATCAATCACGGTGCTGCATGGTCGGGTTGGTGCGATTTTGCGCAACTGAACTTCGGTTCTTATGGTACATTCAAACCGGATGCATCATGGATTTGCAGTACGGACGAGATGAACTACAGTTCTGAAGCCGGCGCTTGCAAAGGTAAAGCAACCGGTAATCCGGATGACGGTTATTATGGCGATGACGACAAAGATTATCGCTCGGCACGCGATTGGGATCATACCCAGCAAAAAGTGCGCGATATGTTCAAGGCTTATTTGAAATGGTTGCGTAATGACATCAAGATCGATGGTTTCCGCTATGACTACTGCAAAGGATTTCATAATAGTCATATCAATGATTACAATACCGCGGCTCAAGCATATTTCTCGGTAATGGAGATGTGGGACGGAAACCCCGATGTACTACAATCGCACCTGAACGATGCCGGCTGGAATACGCTGACCTTCGACTTCGCAATGAAGTACACGGCATTCAACAACGGTATAGCTTCGGATAACTACTGTGGGTTGAAGGGAGCCGGTCTGCCGGGTGCAGGTAAAGCACGTTATGCCGTTACGTTCCTCGATAGCCATGACTCTTTCCAACGCGACGATAATGAGTTCTGTGGTCCGGGCAATTCCATGGGAGTCTGCAAAGACAAGATTATGCAATGCTACGCCTATATGCTCTCTATGCCGGGCGTGCCTTGCGTGTTCTGGCCGCATTGGGTAACGTTCAAAGACCAACTCAAACTGCTTATCAATGCCCGTTACAAAACCGGTGTGCACTCCGAGAGTAGTGTGAACGATGAGTGCGGCAACGGCTTCTACAAAGCCACTATCACCGGCACCAACGGTCAGATTCGTCTGCTCGTTGGTCCTAACTCCGGCTACAACGACACTCCGGCAGGATTCACCCTTGCAGGCAAGGGAACAAATTACGGCGTTTATTACAAGACGAATAGTGCACGTGGCGACAAGAATACCGAACGCCCCGACCGCACAAAGACCGCCGTTGAAGACGTACAAGCCGACAACGTCAAGGGAGTAAAGTTCATCGAGAACGGACAACTCTATATCCGCTGCGGCGAGCATGTATATGACGTGATGGGGCGCCTTGTTCAATAAACAAACGACATTTATTAACCACTCTAAATTAACAATACAATGAAAAAGATTTTTACTGTATTTGCTGCTGCAATGATGGCAGTGAGCATGAGTGCCGCAAGTTATGGCATTCTCGTGAACGGTAAGACTTACTATGCAGGTGAACCTGCCGGTGAATTCGAAGGTTTTACTCAATACCGTTCGCACGTTCAAGTGAAGTCTGGCGACTATTGCCAGTTGTATGACAAGGACAACAATGCCAAGTGGGCTGTGGATCTCAACGGTTCATCGGAAAAAGGTTTCACGCGTAATGGCGACAAGTACGAAGTAACGGTTGACGGTTGCTATGACTTTTACATCAAACTCAAGTACGGACAGGACGAGTTGTATATCGGAAATGGTAGCAATTGCGGTAGCGGTGAAGAAATTAGCGACGGCGGTCAGCAAGGCGGCGGTGGCGACCAAGGTGGTGGAAGCCAAGGCGGTGGCAGCGTAGAAGGAAACCCGCGTTTCTACTACAAGATGTATACCAAAGCTGACGATACATGGCACGAGCCTTCGGAAGAGACAATCTTTGAACACGGAATAGCAGAGATGATTGAGGACTACGGCGAGGCTTATGTCTTTGTCCTCTTCCAAGTTGACGGACAAGCAGGTGTTCAATATCGTACAGAAGAATACATGGATGAAACTCATCGTCAAGTTAAGTTGGTAAAAGAGGGACCAAAAGACTGGCGGTTACCAGCAGGGGTAACTCATCTGTATCTGTACGATGAAGGTAATGATACGTATACCTTGTCGTGCGATCCTATCCCCGGCAAGAAACCGGCTGATCCGCAACCCAGTCAGTCAGCTGTAGAGAACACTACCATCAAGAGCAACATCATTAAGACCATCATCGATGGCCAGGTAGTGATCATCAAGGACGGTGTACGCTACAATCTGTTGGGTGCACAACTGCAATAATCATTCAGGGTGGCAGGCTTGGATGTCTGCCACCTTACTAACATACTAATCCAAGAACACAATGAAACGCTTATTCTTTAGTTTGGCAGCCCTGCTGTGCACCGTGCTGCTCGTGGCACAAGTCACTACCACACCTAAGACTATTCCTGTAGGCTATACCGGCGAGGTGACAATCACCTTTGACCCCACAGGCGGCAACGGCGGGATGATAGGAGCAACGCAATGTTACGCCCACACAGGTCTGATCACTTCTGCATCCTCCAGCGACAGCGATTGGAAGAACGTCATCGGAAAATGGCGTGAAAGCAACCAGCCCCAACTCACTGCTACCGGTGACGGAAAATGGCAACTCGTCATCAACAACATATTCACATACTATAATGTTCCCGAGACTACCAACATCAAGAAACTCGCCTTCGTCTTCCACGACGGTCCTGACGGTTCAAAGGAAGGCAAAACATCCAATGGCGGCAACATACTCATCGAATTGGGTAAAGAGGCTGTGATAGACATCTGGGATGCAGTGAAAGGCGTGGAAGCAGTTAACAAAAAGCGCCCTGACGGCGTAAGCAACGGTATATATTACGGAGCAGACGGCACTTCTGTCACCCTCTGCACCTACGCTGCCAGCAAGACCGAAGCCGCCAAGCGTGTGTTCCTCATCGGTGATATGACCAGTTGGAAACTGGATGCCGAGCACCAACTCTACAAGGACGGCAACTACTTCTGGATCACCCTCACCGGTCTGAAAAAAGGCAAGGAGTATCGTTTCCAATACGCCGTGGAGCGTGCCGACGGTGTAAAGAAGCAGATTTGTGACCTCTATTCGGAGAAAGTGCTGCATCCGGATGACCAGTACGAACCCCAGAAAGCCGATCAGTCACTTATCAGTTATCCCTCAGGCGCAGACGGCAGTTATGTAACAGTCATTAAGCCTGGCAAGACTCCGTACGAATGGTCGGATGCTACAACGAATTTCCAGCGCCCGAAAAAGGAAAACCTGATTATCTATGAGGTGTGGGTATATGATTACACGACAGGACGCACATTCAAAGCCCTGAAGAATAAGTTGGATTACATCCAGAACCTCGGCGTCAATGCCATTGAATTGATGCCGGTCAGCGAGTTCGAAGGAAATATCAGTTGGGGATATAATCCTACATTGTACTTCGCCGTGGATAAGACCTATGGCAAAGCCGACGATCTGAAAGCGCTGATTGACGAGTGCCATAAGCGTGGTATAGCCGTAATTCTCGACATGGTGTTCAACCATACAAAAGGCACGAACCCGATGGCAAGGCTCTATCCTTGGGGTACAGATTTGCAATATAACCCTTGGTTCAATACTAACCCGCCTGAAGGTGACAACGGCTATGGCGAGGAGTGGGATCACGATTTCGCACCGGCGCATGAGATGTTCAAACGCGCATTCGAATATTGGCTGAAGGAGTATAAGATCGACGGCTATCGTCTGGACTTGAGTCACGGCTTATGTGGCAAAACCAACAATGCTGTGTCCAACCTTACGGATTACTACAATACCGTTCAAGCAACCTCGCCCGGAGCATACATGATTCTGGAGCATTGGGGCGACGGTCAATCGACACTCATCAGCAGGGGTATGCAGTGTTGGACAGGAGCCGGTGTATGCGCTGCCTATTATCAAACAACCATGGGTTGGCTCAAACCCGATGACAACGGTAACAGCGACAGTTTCTCCGGAGCAAACAAAGCCGGCTACGTATCCTATGCCGAGAGTCATGATGAGGAGCGTATGCAGTACAAGGCTAAAATGTACGGAAACGGCGATCTGAAAACCAACGAAGCAGCACGTCTTGGTCGTGTGGCTGAGAATGTGGCATTCAATGTGCTGCTCAACGGCGCACACATGTTATGGCAGTTTGAGGAGATTGGCTACGACTACTCTATTGAATACAATGACCGTACAGGCACCAAGCCTAATCCCCTAACCAAAGGCTATTTCACGCAAGCGGAGCGCATAGATGCGTTTACGAAGTGCGCCCAGGTCATCACCTTGCGTACACAATTGAACCCGAGCGCGTTTACCGACAAGCCTTCGGTAAGTATAGCTTCGAAAAAAGCCTTGCGTACCATCCAATGGGGTGACAAAGTGTTTGCCGCTGCTAACTTTGACGTGAGCGGCAACCAGACTGTCACTCTGCCTTCCGGCACATGGTACGACTACCTTAACGGCGCAAAGAAGGCGAGCAGTTCATACGAACTGGCTCCCGGTGAGTTGAAAGTATTCACAAATACTGCACTCCAGGCGCCGACATTTGAGGATATTCAGCAGCGAACCACCGGCATCGAAGATGTGACCATCAGCTCTATGCCGGGTAGCCAAGTGCAGAAGTTCTTCTACAACGGCACGCTATATATCCGCCGCGGCAATCAAACGTACACTATTGATGGTCAATTGGTTCAATAGTCAATCAATCGTCAATCGTCAAATAGTCAATACCGATGATCCTCTGTGTAGCTGAGAAACCGTCCGCCGGACGAGACATAGCCAAAGTGCTGGGTGCCAACACCCGGCACGATGGTTACATGGAAGGCAACGGCTATTGCGTCACATGGACATTCGGTCACCTCTGCGCCCTGTACGATCCGCACGAGTACAACGAGCAGTGGAAAGGTTGGAATATGTCCGTGCTGCCGATGATTCCCGAGCGCTTCAGCATCAAGGTCAGCGGCGACGAGGGCGTACAGAAGCAGTTCGGTATCATCAAGCAACTCATGTCACAGGCCACAGAGGTCATCAACTGCGGTGACCCCGGTCAGGAGGGCGAACTCATCCAGCGCTGGGTGTATCAACAAGCCGGCTGCAAGGTTCCTGTCAAACGCCTGTGGACATCCTCACTCACCGAGGAAGCTATACGCGACGCCTTTAAGCAACTCAAGGATCAATCCGCTTACCAGCACCTCTACGAAGCCGGACTGATGCGCGCCATCGGTGATTGGCTGCTCGGTATGAACGCCTCGCGCGCATATACATTAAAGTACGCACGCGGGATTGGCAAAGACCGTAACATCCTCTCCATCGGTCGCGTACAGACCCCGACCCTCGCACTGATCGTCAAGCGCCAACAGGAGATAGAGCACTTTGTACCGCGCACGTACTACGAACTCAAGACGCTCTACCGCGATACCCTGTTCAGCTACGTTCAGAGCCGTCAGCAGTCGGCGGTCAGCAGTCAGCAGTCAGAGGATAACGATGACCTCAAAGGCTTCCCCACCCTCGAAGAGGCGCAGGCCGTGATCGATGCCATCAAAGATCAGCCACTCACCATCACATCTGTCGAGAAAAAGAAAGGCACAGAGTTTGCACCGCGACTCTTCGACCTCACCTCTCTCCAAGTGGAGTGCAACAAGTCTTTCGGCTTCACTGCCGAACAGACGCTCAAACTCATTCAGTCGCTCTATGAGAAGCACGTCACCACCTACCCACGTGTGGATACCACCTATCTGAGCGAAGACATCTATGCCCACGTGCCCAAGACCCTCGATGGCATCAAGGATTTCTTCCCCGAAGTGCAACCGCTGCTCGGACTCAAAGCCGACGGAGGCAAAGGTGCAGGTTCGCTGCCGAAGTCCAAGAAGGTCTTTGACAACAAAAAAGTCACTGACCACCACGCTATTATCCCCACCGGTCAACGTCCGGACAATCTGACCGAACAGGAGAAGAAGGTGTTCCGCAAGATTGCCCTGCGTTTCATTGCTGCCTTCTACCCCGACTGCCAGGTCAGCAATACCACGGTGCTTGCCGAAGTGCAGCCGTCAGCCATCAACGATCAGCAATCAGTCGCCCTATTCAAGGTCACCGGTCGTCAGGTACTCGTCCCGGGTTGGCGCGCGGTATTCGCCAAGCCACAAGGCACGCCGGAAGAAAATCCAGAATCTCCGGAGAATCCTGATTCCCCGGACACCTCCGCCCAGACTCTCCCGGACTTCGTCAAGGGCGAACAAGGACCTCACGAGCCGCAGCTCAAGGAGAAGACTACCACCCCGCCGAAGTATTACACCGAGGCCACTCTGCTCCGTGCGATGGAAACAGCCGGCAAGACCGTTGAGGACGAAGATCTCCGCGACGCAATGAAGGAGAACGGCATCGGCCGCCCTTCTACCCGCGCAGCTATCATTGAGAAGCTCTTCCAGCGCAAGTACATCGAGCGCCAGGGCAAAGCCGTACACGTCACGCCGCTCGGCATCGATCTCATTGCCAAGATCATCTCACCCCTGCTTATGTCCGCCGAACTGACCGGACGTTGGGAGAAGAAGATGCGCATGATCGAGCGCGGTGAGTACGAGGCACGCGACTTCCTCGCCGAACTCAAGCAGATGACTACCGAGGTTGTACGCGAGGTCAAAGCCGATCAAGCCGGTGCACCTTGCCCGCTCTGCAAGCAGGGACGAATCATCCGCGGTCGCACACGCTACGGATGCTCACGATGGCGCGAAGGATGCACGTATGCAGCACCATTCTGATTACTAAAGAAAGATAACTATGTTTAACCACTTAAATATCACCGCAATGAAAAAGTTTATGACGGTTGCTATGGCCTTAATCGTAGCATGCAGTTTCACTTTCGCAGACAACTCTGATCTGAAACAGATCCGCAAAGAGCGCCAGGAGATTCAGAAAATGGCAAAGAAAGAACTCACAGCCAAGGTGGACAAGAACACCAAGAAAGAAGCCAAACGCCTGAAGAAGGAAGGTTGGCAGGTTAAGCCGGGTGCTCTGCCTCTGGAGAAACAACTTGAGCGCTCTTACCTCATGCAGTACGAATATGACGAAAACCTGTTCCCGAAATACATCATGGGTGAGGCTTCGTCTGTAGGCGAGAACTACGATGCCGCCAAGGTTGCTGCCAACTCGTTGGCTATCACCAACCTGGCCGGAAACATCCAGACAGAAGTATCAGCTCTGTTGGAGAACACCGTTGCTAACAAACAACTCTCTCCCGAAGAAGCCGCATCTATCTCGGAGACCGTAATGGCAAGCAAGAACCTCATCTCACAGTCTATCGGTCGCACTGTACCCGTTATGGAGTGCTTCCGCATCAACAAGAAGGGCAACCACGAGGTGCTCGTTCGCATCGGTTACAATGCCGAAATGGCGAAGGAAGCTGCCAAGAAGGCTGTTCGTGACGAACTGGAGAAGAAAGGTCAGAATCTGCACAACCAGTTGGATAAGGCGCTGGGATTCTAATTCGCCAAGCCGATTACGATGAAGCGCATTTTTGTTCTCATCACTCTAATCACCTTGTTCGGCGGAAGTATATCTGCCGACAAGGTGATCGAGAAGTCTTCACGTCGCCAACCTGAATGGTTGGGCGGTATGCAAGACGGTTACATCATTGTGGCTGCCGAAGCGGAAACGCTTGATGCCGCACAGCAGAAAGCCATCACCGGCGTGCGTGAACAGATACTGTCCGCAGTGGCTACGAAGGTGCAGTCATCTACAGCCATCACATTGCATGAGGTGACCGACAACGGCGACATACAGTCGCATCGCGAACTCGTCAGTATGCTGTCCGTGGAAGCAGCCGACCTGCCGTATTTGGCGGACATCTCCCCCTCGCACGCCGAGGATTATTGGTGGTGTAAGCTTCGTCGAGACGACAAGACTACCTACTACCAGTACAATGTCAAATACCCGCTGTCGTCCTCCAAACTCCGCCTGCTCGTAGAGCAGTATGAGAAGCAGCAAAAGGCCATCACGGATTCCCTGCAATACTTCGCCGGCATCGATTTCAGCAACTACGATGCGTTGGAATCGATGTTGCAGGTGTACAGTGACCTGCGCCGTTTCAACGAGACATTGCGTGACGATGCACACCACTCGCTGTGTGATGCTATACGCCGCGGGTATGATCGGATGTTCGCCACCTACCTGCATCCGGAAGTCACGATCGCCACGCGTGACTCATTGCACGTACGCCTCATGTACGGCGACAAAGCTGTCACGCACAACCTTCGCCCCAAAGCAAAAAGCAACTGTCTGACCGCCATCGAGGTCAAGCCACAGCAAGTCGATGACCTGGTCACCTATGACTACCAGACCGGCTGCTATGACGATGACCAGAACTGGATCGAACTGATCTACACCGTCTTGGGACGGAAATATACCACCCGGAAATATATCAAATAATACTCAACACTCCTATGAAACGGCTATCACTCGTTTTTGGCGCATTACTCTTGCTATGCAACAGTTACGCACAAAGCCAGGCTCTGTTCGTCAAACCAGTGCCTGAAGCGATGTGTGACAAAGCGCCTATGCCGGAAGCAATGGCAAAAAAGTTCGCACTACTCAAAGAAGAACGCGCTGCCAAATTCGCCACACCTACGCAACCTGCACAGACCACCGTCGATGCGGATATCGTCGGACTGATGAGTGCGTTTCTTACGGAAGGCGAACAGGCATACAAGATCAGCCAAAATGTTGATAGCTACCGGTTCAACCACCCTGACTACCGCCTGCTCAACACCTCCCATGGACGCGAACAGGTCAAAAACGGTGTAGGCCGCTTCAACCCCAAGAAAGACCGCATCTCATATGCCGTACTCCGTAACGACAATGAGATCTGCATCATCAATCAGGAGCACAGAGCCGTAGATATGAGTGAGTTCACCTTCACCACCAAGAGCGAAGCCGTTCGTATGGAGGGCAATCGTATTCAGCTCACTGTACCAGTACTCGCCATTGCGGCAGGGAAATACCCTCTACTGCACAAGATCACCTGTGAGCATGCCTCGTCAGGTGCCAAGTATACATTCGACCTGCAGATGTCGTGGCCCAAACAACTCAACCTATCAGGCGAGTTGCGTGCCTTCACACTCTCTCCTATTCAGAGCGAAGCTGCCGACAACCTCGGACTGCTGTGCGACCTTAGCAGCAAGCAGCTGACAGTAGTCGAACTGCCGCTGCTCATCAATGCGGACGGACATAACGGAGTAGATGGCAAGAAAGGCCGGTACGGAGCCAACGGCACGGATGAAAAGAAATATACCGATAGCGAGGGTCACACCAAGGTCATTGCCGGCACCTGCGCCAAACCCGGCGAAGACGGACAGGACGGAACAGACGGAACAGACGGCGGACGATTCCTTCTCTGCATCAGTCCCGAACTCATACATTCGTACGAATTAGACGGACTCGTTGCCACCATTGACGCAGGTATAGGCGGCAAAGGCGGCAAGGGCGGCGAAGGTGGCATACACGGCAAAGGCAGCAAGTGTAAAGGTAAAGCCGCTAACGGCAAAGACGGAAAGGACGGAAAGAACGGCAAAAGAGGTGACTTCCTGTATGTTCTTTCGGATGTCAATACATTCTATCACAATATCCTAAAATGAGCAGCACCATGAAAAAAATCGTACTTACCACATGGGCTGCACTACTGCTTTGCAGCACTCTCCTTGCACAGGAAGCCGAGACAAAAACGGTCAGCCGCTACTTCCGCAACGCACTCACCAACATGATGATTTATCACCCCGAGGATGAGTTCGGTTACGATGTATACCAGATCTTCAGCGACCTGCCACCGTTTGACAAATATGACCTCAACGATGTTGGCCTGCATATCATTGACAACTCAAAGATCACCGAGGTTGAAGGCAAGCATAGCTACGGTCTGCACCGGCAGGTCTATGGCGGCAGTATGGTACTGACCGCCGATGAGAAACAGGCAAACGCCGACGCCATGCTCGCACTGCTCAATCGCGCAGATATAGGCAAGCGTATTGTCGCCAAATGGTTCAACCTGACCGGCGAAACGCTACAAGACGCCCATTTCGATACCCGACTCATCGAACAGCGTAGCGACTATAATGCCTCGCAAATGGATGCTGAGAAAGCCCGTATGACCGTGGGAGGCGCAACATCCCTATTGGATGTCAGCACCGAGCTCATCAGCCATTCGTTCGTCCTGATCAGTGACATGACATACATCACTGCCGAGAACCGAGCCGATGCCACCAAGGCTACTTTCGGAGTCATAGGAGGTGTATTGGACGTACTCTCCGGAGGAAACGCCGGCAGACGGCTGGCTGAGGATGTGGGCAACATCTCCGACAAGTTCACAGGCTTCAAAGTCACTACACATTCGTACCTGTTCCAACTGGTGTGGAACGACAGTATAGCCGACCTGTTCTACAACCGCTACTATACCGCTCAGCCTGACGCCGAGCGTATTAAAGCATTCATAGAGGACAAAACCTCGTTCCGGCTCATCTATCTCGGTACCGAATCCGCCAATTACGAGAAAACAAAACTCGTTGGCAAATACAGCCGCGAAGATTTGCTACAGATGATTACCGTCCGCTCTATTGACAACAATATAGCCAAACTGCAGAAGCGCTTCGAAGCCTTCCGTGTCAAAGCACCCATCACCGAGATCGAATACGATAAGAAAGGGCACCCGGTAGGATTCCGCGCACAGATAGGCGAAAAGGAGGGCGTTGATGACAATATGAAGTTTGAGGTGCTCGAATGCCGAATTGTCAAGGGACATATTGAGTACCGCCGGGTAGCACTGATAAAGCCTGTTAAGAACCATATATGGGACAACCGCTTCAACGCACTCATCGAGAACGATTCCGATGGCGAAACACGCGGCACGCTCTTCAAGATGGACAGTAAGACCAACCCGGCAGAGATCGTGCCGGGTATGCTCATCCGACAGATCAACGGGTAACCGCTCAACTGATAATTAAAACTACTGATAGATATGAGAAAAATATTCGTTTTACTTTGTGCGTCTGTTCTATTCTGCACAGCAGCCTTCGCTCAGAAGAGCAAGGCGGACAAACAGACCTCTCAATGGCGCTATGAACTGCAAGCTGCCGTAGGACAAGCTCTTGACGGCGGTGCTATAGTGCGCGTCTGGTCGTACTCAACTAAACCGACTATTGCAGAAGGACAAGCCGGCAAGAACGCCGTACATGGCATTCTTTTCAAAGGCTACCCCGCCTCTGTGGACGGCACACGTATCCCGGGACGCGAACCGCTGATCAGCAACCCCGCTGTCGAACGCGAACATGCGGAGTATTTCCGGGAGTTTTTCCAGACAGGCGGTGCGTTCCAGCGCTATGTCTCGTATATAGGCAACGGCGTTCCCGACCAGCAAATCAAAGTCGGCAAGGAGTGGAAGATCGGCGTGACGGTTATCGTGCTTGTTGATCAACTGCGCAAGCGACTGGAAGAGGACGGAATCATCCGAGCGCTCGATATGCAAGGCAAACTGCCTACCATCATGGTTGTTCCGAGTGCCGTATGGTGTAACAAGCACGGATATATGCTCACCTATGACAACCAGGGCAAAACGGAGTATTTCCCCGATTACGAAAAGGCGCTGATAGACAATATGGAACTCAATCAGGCTATCAACACCATCAACGCACGTATGGCTGGACGCGGATTTCCGCTCAAGGACCTCGAAGCAGCCCTCAAAACCATCAAGAACGAGTCGGCCGAGGATGCCATGACCGTCAGCATGGAGGGAAGTGCCATAGCCGAATCGCCGATAGATGTCCTGCGCCGTACGGCGAAAGCCGACATATGGATTGAACTGGAGTGGTTCACTACCGAAGAGAAGGGCGGCAGCATGAAGCGCATCACGTATAGCATGAACGCCATTGACGCATACACGGATTTGGCAGTGGCTGGCGTCTCTCCTACCACAAGCAAAGCGGTTTACTCCTCGTCCTTCCAACTGCCCATACAGATCGAGAACGCTATCCAAGGACAGTTCGATCCCTTCTGCAGTAGCCTGAAGAGCTACTTCGAAAAAATGTCAAAACATGGCAGGGCTATCAAGGTGCGCATCCTCACATGGGACGATTTTGATGAAGGACTGATGGCGGAATTTGAGGGCGAAGAACTGCACGATATTATAGAAGATTGGATTGCTGACAATACAGTCAACGGCAGATTCGGTTCACCGGACATCAGTTCGTCCGGCACCCGCATGACTATCGAACAAGTCATGATCCCCTTGAAGAACAAGAAAGGCCGCGACCTTGACGCCCGCAGCTGGGCACGCGATTTGCAAAAGATGCTCCGGGACAACTACGGCATTGAGAGCAACCTCTCCACCAAGGGACTCGGACAAGTACAACTAATTATAGGAGGTAAATAATATGAAACGACTACTATCACTCTTACTCGCAGCTACCTGCCTCACAGGCTTGCTGTTCGCACAAGAAGATACCAAGCCCGATTACACTGAGCGCATTGCGCTGAAGGCTGTCATCACCAACGAGGATATCCCCGCCGGCGCACAACGGCAACTTCTGAGCAAACTGACCCAGATCGCTGCCAAGAACGGCTGCGCTGCCACAGCAAACAGCCCCTACACCCTCACGTGCTCCATTGACGAGCTGAGCAAGGATATTACCGCCACGGCGCCGCCTATGCACGCCTACACCCTGGCTGTGACACTCGTTGTGGGAAATAGCGAAGAGGGACGCCAGTATGCATCCACCACCGTAGAGATTAAGGGCGCAGGACAAACACCCGAAAAAGCCTACATCAGCGCTATCAAAACCTTGCGCGTATCTGACCCGACCATCAAATCAATGATTGCCAAGGGCAAACGTGAGATTTATGCTGCCGAAACAAGCGACGGCCAAGAGAGACCGGCTTCCTCCGAAGAACCGGTGCGCGACGATCCTATGCAGGATATACAAATGTAACCCAATGATTCTGCAAGAGCTGACCATATTGAACTTCAAGAACATCCAAGAGGCAAGCCTTACGTTTGCCGACAAACTCAATTGTTTCGTCGGGCAGAACGGTCAAGGCAAAACCAACCTCTTGGATGCCATCTATTACCTGAGTTTCACCAAGTCAGCCTTCAATCCCATTGACTCCCAGAACATCCGCCACGACGCCGACTTTGCCATGATTCAAGGCCAGTATCAGCCAAGCTTGGCGGATTCCGAGCCGGTGCAAATATCTTGTTCTTTCAAGCGCGGACAAAAGAAACAATTCCGCTACGGCAAGAAGGACTATCAGCGCATGCTCGATCACATCGGTCGTATTCCTTTGGTTATGGTCTCCCCCGAGGACAACCAGCTCATTGCCGAAGGCAGTGACGAGCGCCGTCGGTTCTTGGACATCATCATCGGTCAGACCGACCGCGCCTACCTCGAGCACCTCAGTCTCTACAATGCTCTTCTCAAGCAGCGCAACGCCCTCTTGAAGCAATACGCCGAAGCGACCAGCGTTCCAGAAGATCTTTTCGAAGTCCTCGAACTGCAGATGGTGCCCCACGCCACGTACATCTTCACCCACCGGCGCACCTTCGTCGAGGCATTCATCCCCATCTTTGCTGACCTATACAAAACAATAGCCGAGGTAGAAGAACTACCCCGGCTCACATACCGTTCGCAACTCTTTGACCGCGAACTCAGCGAAGCCCTCTGCCGTACGCGTCAGCGCGATCTGATCCTCGGCTGGACATCGCAAGGCATACACAAAGATGAACTGGAAATGCAACTCGGCGACTACCCGCTCCGACGCGTCGGCAGCCAAGGCCAGCAAAAGACCTATCTCATCGCCCTAAAATTAGCCCAAGCACTGTACTTCAGCGCCTGCAAGCCCATTCTTCTATTGGATGATATATTCGACAAACTCGACGCCTCACGTGTAGCGCGTATCATCGAACTGGTACGCAGCGAACGCTTCGGGCAGATTTTCCTTACCGACACCGATCGCCAGCACCTCACAGACATCGTGCAGCCGCTCGGCTCAAGCAAAGTGTTCTATGTCAGCGGCGGAGATTTCCGTGCCGGATAAGATGATCAGTCGCTCCACGACGTTCCTCAGTTCACGTATGTTCCCCGGCCAGTGACGCTGCTGCAATGCGGCTATGGCATCCTTGGCAAACGTCTTCATCGCCCAACCTTGCTCCTCGCAGATCTGCTGCGTGAAGAACTCCACCAACTCGGGTATATCCTCCTTCCGCTCATCCAAGGTCGGCACGTGTATCGGGATCACATTCAACCGGTGGAACAAATCCTCGCGGAACGTGCCCTTCTCTATCTCCTTATGCAGGTCTTTGTTCGTGGCGGCTATCACGCGCACGTTCACTTGTATGGCTTTGTCACTACCCACACGCGTCACTTCCCCCTCTTGCAGCGCACGTAGCACTTTCGTCTGGGCTGCCAGACTCATGTCGCCTATCTCGTCCAGGAACAGTGTTCCTCCGTTGGCTTGCTCGAACTTCCCCGCTCTGTCTTTCACTGCCCCCGTGAACGAACCCTTCGTATGACCGAACAACTCACTCTCTATCAACTCTGACGGTATAGCTGCGCAGTTACAGGTCACCAACGGCATATCTGCACGGTTACTCTGCTCGAATATCATCCGCGCCACAACCTCCTTACCCGTACCGTTCTCGCCGGTGATCAACACGCGCGCCTCGGTCGGAGCCACCTTAGCTATCATCTCCCGCACTCCTTCTATTGCCTTGCTCGTACCGATCATCTGGTATTTGCTGTTCACTTTCTTCTTCAGCGCTGTCGCCTCGTTGCGAAGCGTCGTCGCCTCATGACGAAGTTGCTTGCTGTCTATACCGTGACGCGTCGTCACCAGCAGACGGTTCAGATCCAACGGTTTCTCCAGGAAGTCATACGCACCCTGCTTGATGCACTCCACAGCCGTCTCTATGTTCCCGTGACCGCTGATCATCACCACCGGCACATCCGCACAGTTGCTCTCGGGCTGCTTCAGTGCCGCCAAAAGCTCCGTGCCGTCCATCTGCGGCATCTTCACATCCGAGTATATCAGATCGTAACTTTCAGCCTGAGCCATTTCCACCCCCTGAGCACCGTTTTCGGCAACATCAACTTTATATCCTTCGAACTCAAGAGTCTCTTTCAGGATATTTCTTATCGCTCTTTCGTCATCAATTACTAAGATTTTTGCCATATTTAGTTAAAAAATGAAGATATTTCACAAAAAACGCAACAAAGTTACAAAAAAATTTTGATATTTGCAAAAAAAGTTGTACCTTTGTGTCGAGTTGTAATGCGGTGACAGCAATCTATCACCTCATCATTACAAAACACGTTTATTTTGTTAACCATAATATTCAATCTTTATTAACCCAAAGAATCATGAAAAAACTATTTACATGTATTGCCGCATTGATGGCTGCAGTAGTTATTAATGCAACGCAAGTTACTCTCAATCCGGCTTCTATGCCGCAGCAGACAACTGCCGGTGCGTACGACCAAACCGTTAATGGCATTCGCGTGCAAATTTCGAACGGTATCGTCAACACTAGCGAGATGCGTATTTACAAGGGAAAAAACCTCACGCTTTCAGCAGAGAGCCCCATCTCTGCCATTGTATTTACGTGCACCGCTTCCGGTACAGCTCAATATGGCCCGGGCTGCTTTGACGCACAAGACGGTTATTCGTACGAGGGAAACAAAGGCACATGGCTGGGCTCTGCTACTTCTGTTTCCTTTGCTACTACTGCAAATCAGGTGCGCGCTTCGAAGATTGTAGTCTATCTGGATGGCGAGCAACCTTCTTCTGAAGTAGTTCCTTTGGACACCATTAGTGTAAGTGACGCTATCGCACGCATCAAAGATGGTAAAACAGACGAGTGCTGCGTGAAGGGCGTTGTAGCTGGTGACCCGTTCCTGTTGGGAGCCAACGGTCCTGCATTCTACCTAACGGACATCGAAAATCCCAATGACTCATTGGAGGGATACAAAATTGGCAAGGATGCCAACACTGCGTACAAAGATGTGGAGGAGATGTCACAAGACATAGCTATGGGTGACACCATTATCATTTGCGCATTAGGGCTTGCTAAATACAATAACATCTTTGAAACTACAGGCGGATATTACGTTAGAACTGTCGGAAAATTCAAAGCAATCGAACTGGACTGGGCAGAAGACGGCGAAGCAACCCGCTTTGCGGATCATTGGGAACTCAGCATTGCCAAAGTTAGCGGCAATGAGCAGAATGTAATAAAATTAGCTTTCGCCAGTGACAAAGTGGACGCAATCGCTGGTAACCACTATCTGGCTCAAGGTTCATCCATCACTATTGATGGCGTGGAGACTGCTATCACATCCGGTTCTGTAAAATTGACGTTCAAAGAGCAAGGCAACACAGGTCTCAACACGTATGTCACGAAAGTGAAGGCTGTGGCAGGAGATGATATCTATGTACTTTCCGCCGAGATTGAGTTCTATGCTCAAGACGAAGAGTTCGAGGAGATTGACCTCGATGGCGACCGTCCGTTCGTTCCGACTGTAGATGGTCAGGATGTTACCTGCGAACAAGCACGCTCGTACGCTCTCTCACTCGACGCCGGCGCTTCAAGCGACCTCACAGTTACAGTTCACGGATTCGTTACCGACCTCTTCAGTAACGGTGTTACATTCTGGATGGCTGACCAGCAAGGTACAGAGAAAGTAATCCAAGCTTACTCGAGCACTCTGCCGCTTGGTGTCGCTTTGCAGAACGGCACAGAAGTTAAGGTTAAAGGTAAGGTTACGAACTACAATGGCACTCCTGAGATCAATAAGGGTACCGTTGAGGTTATCTCCGGCGGCGGCGTTGTTACTGTTCTGGAAGTTAACGTAGCCGAGGCCCTCACTGCTTGCCAGGCACTTGCTCAGAATGCTACCAGCACGGAGACCTATGCTATCACCGGTTTCATTATCAATATCGCACGCGACTACAGCTCGGAGTATGGCAACATCTCATTCTGGATGAGCGACAATGCAAGCGACGCGAAGGGTGAGTTCGAGGCATACAATGTTAAGTGCGACGCTGAACTGGCTGCCAAACTCCTGCCGGGCGCAAAGGTTAAAGTTACCGACAAACTCAAACACTTCTATCAGGCCGAGGTTCCTGCTGAAGAAGGTAAAGAAGGTAAACCCGCGCGCACCGTTTACGAGACGCTTGGTGGTGGTTCGGTTGAACTCCTCGCAGGCGCAGGCGTTGAGGACATCGTTGTTAACGTGAAGGCTGCGAAGTTCATCTACGAGGGACAACTCTACATCCTCCGCGACAACGCTATCTACAACGTACAAGGACAACTCGTTAAGTAAGTTAACTTGTCTAATACAAAAAGAAGCTGCCTCCGGGCAGCTTTTTTTTCGCAAATAATTTGCAAATTCCAAATATATTTCGTATCTTTGTGCGTTAAACTGAATTAATATGAAACGCATTCTCTACATCCTCTGCATCGCTATGCTCGTCACGGCGTGCAAACGTGAAGACAAGTCCGCCAAACTCATTGAGCAGTATCAGGCACTCAACGAACGTGTATCGGAAGAGTACGAACAGGCTGAATCCCCTCAGCAAGCAGATTCTATACTCAACGTATTCATCACCGAGGCGTTTGAGCTCCAACAGGCGCTGCCCGAATCCGAAGCGGCGTACGTTATACTCAACGACCTGTTTTACGTACTCAGTATGGAGCAGAAGGAGCAAGCCTTCGCCGTGCTCGACCTCGATAGCCTCAGCGCACATGATCTCCAAAGCGCGTACGATGCCTTCCAAGCCGAGAAACGCACTGCCGTCGGACTGCCCTACACCGACTTCAATGCACTCACATCTGATGGTAACGAACGCTCACTCAGCGACTTCGTAGGCAAATCCGACTTCCTGCTCGTGGACTTCTGGGCAAGTTGGTGCGGCCCCTGCCGTCGCTCGATGCCCGGACTTAAAGAACTGCTCTCGAAGCATAGCGACCGTCTTACTATCCTCGGCGTTTCAGTGGATGAGAGTGAAGAGTCATGGCTGCAAGCCGTGGAAGCGCTCGAACTATCATGGGCACAAATCCGTGACGCCAAGGACGAGGGCGCAAAAGCCTACGGCATAACCGCTATCCCCCACACCGTGCTCATCAGCCGCGACGGAACGATCCTCGCACACAACCCCTCGCACGACGAAATCGAAAAGTTCCTTAAATAATTTTTGACCTAATAAGTCCATTGCAATTCGTTTAATTCGCTTAATTCGTGAACCCCAAAAGTATTCATTGACAGAATTCACAACAAACAACATATTTCGCCTTGGCAGGCAGTTGTGAGCGTGCCGGGCATAAACATTTGTACGTTTATCAAATATGGTAAAAATCACTTTCCCCGACAACTCTGTTCGGGAGTATGAGAGCGGCGTGACGCCGCTGCAAGTAGCTGAGAGTATCAGCAGTCGCCTCGCGCAGGACATCCTCTGCGCCAGCATCAAACCCGCAGCCGATGACGAGTGGACGATCGTCGAGCTCAATCAGCCCATCTCGGCTGACGCATGCATCCGCCTGCACAAATGGGAAGACCCCGAGGCCAAACATGCCTTCTGGCACACATCCTCACACCTTATGGCGGAAGCCCTCCAGGAACTCTATCCCGGCATCCAGTTCGGTATAGGCCCTGCTATCGAGAACGGCTTCTACTACGATGTCCTCCCCGCTGAAGGTCAGGTCATCAAGGAGAGCGACTTCCCCGCTATCGAAGCAAAGATTGCTGAACTCCGCGCCAAGAAAGAGCAACTCGTCAAATCGTCCATCACCAAAGCCGATGCACTCCGCGCCTTCGGCGACAAAGGGCAGTCCTACAAGTGCGAACTCATCAGCGAACTTGAGGACGGTCACATCTCCACCTACACCCAGGGTAACTTCACAGACCTGTGCAAAGGTCCGCACCTGCTATCTACCGAGCCTATCAAGGCATTCAAGGTGCTCAGCTGTGCTGCCGCCTACTGGCGCGGCGACGCTTCACGACCGATGATGACGCGTATCTACGGTATCTCTTTCCCGAAGAAATCCATGCTCGACGAGTATCTGGCTCTTCTCGAGGAAGCCAAGAAACGTGACCACCGTAAGATCGGCAAGGAGATGGAACTCTTTATGTTCTCCGACATGATCGGCAAAGGTCTCCCCGTCTGGCTGCCGAAAGGTACCGCCCTGCGCCTGCGCCTCGAGGATTTCCTCAAGCGCATCCAGAAGCGTTACGGCTACCAGCAGGTCATCACTCCGCATATCGGAGCCAAGCAACTCTATGTAACCTCCGGTCACTGGGATCACTATGGCAAGGATTCCTTCCAGCCTATCACCACGCCCGAGGAAGGCGAGGTATATATGCTCAAGCCGATGAACTGCCCGCACCACTGTATGATCTTCCGCAACCAACCGCGCTCCTACAAGGAACTTCCTTTCCGTTGCGCAGAGTTCGGTACAGTCTATCGTTACGAGCAGTCGGGTGAGCTCCATGGCCTCACGCGCGTACGTTCATTTACTCAAGACGACGCACATATCTTCTGCCGCCCTGACCAGGTCAAGGACGAGTTCATCCGCGTAATGGAGATCATCGAGATCATCTTCAAGGCACTCGACTTCCAGAACTTCGAGGCACAGATCTCCCTCCGTGACCCGAAGAACACTACCAAGTACGTCGGCTCGGACGAGGTCTGGGAGAAAGCCGAGCAAGCTATCATCGAAGCATGCAAAGAGAAAAATCTCCCTGCACGCGTCGAGTACGGCGAGGCTGCGTTCTATGGTCCTAAACTCGACTTCATGGTCAAGGATGCTATCGGTCGCCGCTGGCAACTCGGTACGATCCAAGTGGACTACAACCTCCCCGAGCGCTTCGAACTCGAATACGTAGGCGAGGACAACCAGAAGCATCGTCCCGTCATGATTCACCGTGCGCCATTCGGCTCAATGGAACGCTTCGTGGCAGTGCTCATCGAGCATACTGCCGGTAAGTTCCCGCTCTGGCTCACGCCCGACCAGTGTATCGTGCTGCCTATATCCGAGAAGAGCAACGAGTATGCTCACAAGGTGCAACAGATACTCGATGCACAGGAGATCCGCACCCTCGTTGATGACCGCAACGAGAAACTTGGACGTAAGATCCGCGACAACGAGATCCGTCACATACCGTTCATGCTCGTCGTGGGCGAGAAGGAAGCTGAGCAAGGACTCGTCAGCGTACGCGTACAAGGCGCTGAGGACAAAGGCCAGATGACCATCCAGCAGTTCGCCGACCTCGTCAAGTCAACAGTTGCCGCACAGATGGCTGCATACTAATAGCAAAAAAAGCGATGCTTCGGCATCGCTTTTTTGTGCATACCTTGTGCAAAACGTGCAGGATAGTCGGGGGAAAGTCGAGGGAAAGTCGAGGGAAAGTCGGGGGAAAGTCGAGAGTGAAGTATCACTTCCTCCTGAACTCCGCCAGTACCACTGCCGTGGCAATCGCCACATTCAGGCTCTCCGAGGTCGGCACATTCGGTGGGTACGACGGAATACGCAGTCTGTGTGTCACTGTCTCGCGCACTGCTTTTGACAATCCGTTTCCTTCATTCCCCATCACTATCACACCGCTCTGCCTGTCACCAATAGCGCCCTGCTCATACATATTCCTTCCGTCCAGCAACGTCCCGTACACCACTATCCCCTTCTCTGCCGCGTGCCTTAGCATCATCAGAAACGCCTCATCGTCCAGATAGTGCACCTGCACGCGCGCCAGCGCACCCATCGTTGCCTGCACAACCTTCGGCGCAAAGCAGTCCGCTGTCCCCTTGCTGCACAAGATATGCTTCACGCCAAACCAGTCAGCTGTGCGTATGATCGTCCCCACATTCCCGGGATCTTGCACCTCATCCAGCGCCAGATATAGTTCGCCTTCCTTCATTTCTGCCGCATTCCACGCTTCTGCATACTTAGGCTTTTTGAACACCGCTATGCTCCCCTGCGGCGTCTGCAGTGACGACAATCGCTCAATCTCCTTCACCGGAGTGTTCTCCGGAGTCAAGTGATACACCAACTCAAACGACTTCATTAGTTCGCCGATGCACTTGTCACCCTCCGCGACAAACAATCCCAACTCGTCACGATACTTCTTTAACCGCAACGAACGCACCTGTTTTAGCTCGTTTTGTGTCATATTTGCGACAGAATGAATAATTTTTGATGCAAAGATACTGAAAAATTTGTATTTTTGCAAATATTTTTGTATCTTTGTATGCCGAAATGTGCAATTTATGTTTTTAGCAGTACAAAAACATAGCATCTTTGCCTTCGTGCTCCTGCTGGGAGTGCTGCTGAGCTCATGCAATGTGACGAAGTTCGTTCCCGAAGACGAGCAACTGCTCTATAAGGCACAGATCAACGTCGAAGGCGCCAAAGATGTGCCTCCCACCAAACTGCGACAATACCTCCGGCAAACACATAACACCGAGATCCTCGGGTTCTGGAAACTCAAACTGCACATCTACAACACCGCTCCGGCTGACACTACCACCAAGTCCAAGAAAAGACTCGCGCGCAATGCACATAAGCTGGGCGAAGCACCCGTCATCTACGACAACAACAAGACTGCACAAAGCATGGAGCAAATCAAGAAAGCCATGCACAATGAGGGCTACTTCCAGGCTACTGTCGATACCACCATACGAGCCAAGAAGCGCAAAGTATGGCTTAACTACAACATCCACGCAGGACAGGAATACACCATTCGTAACTACACCATTGACCTCGAACACCCCGTACTCCGGGAAGTCGCGAATAACACACGGTATCATATTATCAAATCAGGCATGCGTTACTCCGCGCAGGCTCTGGATGACGAACGTGACCGTATTACCAAACGTATGCGTAATATGGGATACTACTTCTTCGACAAAGAGTACCTGCACTATGAGGCTGACAGTACCGCTAAACATGAGATTGACATCCGTCTGCACTTGCATGACTTTGTGGCTGAACAACCCGATTCGGCGAAAGCACATATATTCCGCCAATTTACCGTTGCACGCGTATGCTTCCACCAGGACATGTCCGCATTCGACTATGCTACCGATACAGCTACATATACGCTCCAAAAAGACGGATATGAATTCACACGCCGTGGCAAAAAACTGCTGCGCGAAAAAGTCCTAATGCGCCAATGTATGATTCGCCCGGGTGAACTCTACAGCGAACGTATGGTGTCCAACACCTACGCCAACCTCAACCACCTCGGACCTATCCGGTACTCGGACATCCGCTTCGAAGTCGTCGCCGAAGACAGCCTCGAGTGCCACATCTACCTCTCGCGTAACAAAACAAATAGCGTCACTGCCGAAGTCGAAGGCACTTACTCCAGTGACGCATGGGGCATAAGCGGCAAATTGTCATACACCAACCGCAACATCTTCCACGGTGCAGAAGAACTTAAGGTCAGCGCCGGCGTACAATACGAGTGGTGGCAAAACGGAGCTCGGGCTCTTGAAGCACGGGGCGAGGTCGGACTCAGTTTCCCCTCACACTGGCGAACCAACCTCATGTACTCATTCCAGAACAGACCGGAGGAATATACGCGGAATATCTTCAATGCAGGTCTCTACTACACCCTGCGCAAACCGTACGGACGCTGGACGCACAACTTCAATGTCCTTGACATCAGTTACATCTACCTCCCCTACATCTCTGATCGCTTCCAGGAAGAGATCCTCGCCCGCTCATCTATCCTCAAGTACAGCTACCAGGATCACTTGATTGTCGGATGGGGATACTCCGGCAGCTACTCCAACAAGCGCAAGAACTACGTTGATCAGAGTTACGTAAACTTCGGCTTCCAACTTGAAACTGCCGGCAACGCGCTCTATGGGATCTGCAAGGCAGCAGGCATGAGCACCGACCAGAATGGTACGTACAAGATCTTCAATGTTCCCTTTGCACAATACGCACGCGCAAACGTAGATTTCTCCTACAACCAGCTGCTCGCACCCAAGCACCGGCTCGTCTTCCACGCCGGCGTAGGCGTCGCGGTGCCGTTCTTGAACTCGCAGTCCGTGCCGTTTGAGAAGCGGTTCTTCTCCGGTGGAGCAAACAGCGTGCGAGGCTGGCAGGCACGCACCTTGGGGCCTGGAGCTTTTCAGGGAAGTCAATCCTTGTCTTCGTATGACCTACAAGTCGGTGATATACGCCTCGACTTGAATGTCGAATACCGTTGGCGCGTGTGGTCGGTCATCGAACTGGCGGCATTTGTTGACGCCGGTAACAACTGGACTATCCACGACTATGAAGCCCAACCGGGAGGCATATTCCGTTGGAATAAGTTCTACGAGCAGATAGCACTATCATACGGTGCGGGCATACGTTTTGACTTGAACATCCTCCTGCTCCGCGTGGACTTCGGCGTCAAACTGTATGACCCGAGACGCCTCTCTGACGCCAATGGCACCCAGTGGCGCACTGCCGCCAACGGGCTATGCTGGCGCGACGATATGACCTTCCACTTCGCTATCGGCTACCCCTTCTAACCATCTAACGAATTGACCTATGTATTTTGACGAACTACCGCTTTCTGACGAGGTGCTTGACGCCCTTTGGGATATGCATTTCGATACCTGCACTCCCGTTCAGGAGCAGACTATACCTATCATCCTCGACGGACGCGATGTCATCAGTTGTGCGCAGACCGGCACCGGCAAGACTGCCGCCTATATCCTGCCTCTGCTGACGAACCTCCAGTTCGACAATCACGACCCGAACAAACTCAACGCCATCATCATGGCACCTACGCGCGAACTCGCACAGCAGATCGACCAGCAGATGGAGGGCTTCGGGTACTATGTCCCGTTCTCATCCGTACCCGTATATGGCGGCAATGACGGCAGTAACTTCTCTACCCAAGCCAACGGACTCAAGACCGGCGCAGATATAGTCATCGCTACCCCGGGACGGCTTCTCAGTCACATGAACATCATGGACATCGACTTCTCCGGCGTCAAATATTTCATCCTCGACGAAGCCGACCGCATGCTCGATATGGGATTCTACGACGACATCATGAAGATCGTCGATTGCCTGCCTAAAGACCGGCAGACAATTATGTTCTCAGCCACAATGCCCGAGAATATCCGTCGCATGGCACGTAAGATCATGCACACCCCCGCCGAAGTGAAGATCGCTATCTCCCGCCCTCCGGAGAGTATAGCCCAGCGTGCACTCTGCTGCTACGAGGCACAGAAGATCCCATTCATCATCGGCCTGTTAAAAGAGAAACACTTAAGCAAAGTCATCCTCTTTGCAGGCAAGAAGCAACGCGTGAAAGAACTGACCGTCCTGCTCAGTCGCCAAGGTCTCAACGCACGTGCCATGCACAGCGATCTGGAGCAGAAGCAACGCGACGAGGTTATGCTCGATTTCCGAAACAACAAGGTCGATGTGCTCGTTGCTACCGACATAGTCGCACGGGGCATTGATGTGGACGATATACCGCTCGTCATCAACTTCGACGTGCCGCGTGACGCCGAGGACTACGTACACCGCATCGGGCGTACGGCACGCGCAGAGAATAGCGGAGAAGCGATCACCCTCGTCACTCCGGAGGATGCCAAGTATTGGGCAAAGATCGAACGGTTCTTGCAAAAAGACATCCAGCGCCTCACCCTGCCTTCCGCTCTCGGCGACGCACCGGACAACAACCTGTTTACTCAGCCAAAACAAACAACTCACAAATATGTTCAACGAAAGAGACACCAAAGGACCGGCTCTACGGAGAGGAAGCATCGAGGTCGTATGCGGTAGTATGTTCTCCGGTAAGACCGAGGAACTCATCCGAAGGATGAAACGTGCACAGTTCGCCAAACAACGCGTCGAGATCTTCAAACCCGCCATCGACGTGCGCTACAGCGAGCAGGACGTGGTTTCCCATGACCACAACATTATTCAATCCACACCGGTCGAATCCAGCCAGACCATCCTGTTGTTGGCAAACGACATCGATGTAGTGGGCATCGATGAGGCGCAGTTCTTCGACATGGGTATCGTGGAGGTTTGCTCCGAACTGGCCAAACGCGGTATACGCGTCATCGTGGCAGGCCTTGACATGGATTTCAAGGGAGTGCCCTTCGGCCCTATGCCTGCACTGATGGCTATAGCGGAAGATGTCTATAAGACGCACGCTATCTGCGTACATTGCGGCGACCTTGCGTATGTCAGCCACCGTCTTGTAGCCAATGAGAAACGCGTACTGCTCGGTGAAACCGACAGTTACGAACCCCTCTGCCGCCACTGCTACGAGCGTGCCATAGCACAACAGCAGAACGCTTAACCGTACGCACAGAACGCGTGATTACCGCCGACGTTATCCTGCCTCTGGCCATTGCGGATACCTACACCTATAGTATCCCTGAAGGCTTGTCGTGCCCACTGCCGGGTACGCGCGTGCTGGTGCCCCTGGCACGCAAGACGATAACCGGTATAATCTATCGCATTCACTCCGAAAACGCCGATGACTCCGTCAGCCCGGGTATCCAAATCCGCGATATCATCGAGGTTTTGGATGAGCAGCCCATCGTCCTCCCCGCACAACTCAGCCTGTGGCGCTGGATGGCGGATTACTATCTGTGTACCATTGGCGAGGTGATGGCTGCCGCGCTGCCGACACGCCTCTTGGACAACGACTACACAGCGCGTACGGAGATATACATCTCCTTGCATCCGCGCTTCACGGATGTAGAACTGTTACAGCCTGTTTTCGATAGTCTGCGCCGTGCACCGAAGCAGCTACGACTGTTGGAGTATTTCCTCGAATTATCCGATGCCTTTGATGGCGCACCGCATCTGGTTGAGCAACGTCAACTCATTGAGCACTCCGGCGAATCGACGGCTATCCTCCGCACGCTGATAGAGAAGCATATTCTCGTTGCCTCACGCGAGGTCGTCAGCCGCATTCCTTCATACGATGCCGATATCGAGCCTGCACACCCGCTGACCGAGCAGCAGCAGCACGCTGTCCGCGAGATACAGGAAGGCTTCGCAGCAAACAAAGTATGTCTACTGCACGGCGTCACATCCAGCGGCAAAACCGAAGTCTATATTCACCTCATCCGCGAGCAACTCAGCCAAGGTCGTCAAGTGTTATACCTCGTGCCGGAGATAGCTCTCACCACCCAACTCACCGACCGGCTGAAACAGGTGTTCGGCAATCAACTCGGTGTCTATCACTCACGCTTCAGCGATATGGAGCGCGTGGAGATATACAAAGACTTGCTCACCTCTTCCAAACCGAAAGTCATACTCAGCGCCCGCTCGGGAGTGTTCCTTCCTTTCAGCCGACTCGGACTGATCATCGTGGACGAGGAGCACGACAGCTCGTTCAAGCAGCAGGATCCCGCACCGCGTTATCACGCACGTTCGGTGGCTGCCGTGATGGCGAAAGCTGCCGGGGCACATATGCTCTTAGGCACCGCGACGCCCGCTATAGAGACGTATTACAATGCCCACACCGGCAAGTATCATCTCGTTCAGATGCCCGAACGCTACGCCGGACTCAGCCTGCCACGTATATCACTCGTGGACCTGAAGCGCCAGTATCATCGCAAGGAAATGTACGATCACTTCTCCGACCCGCTGGTGGATAAGATACGCCAGCAGCTGGCTGCCGGCAAACAGATTATTATCTTCCAGAACCGTCGCGGTTACGCACCATATATAGGTTGCCGCAAGTGTGGCTATGTACCCAAGTGCTGCAACTGCGATGTGAGTCTCACCTACCATAAGCACACCAACACGCTCGTCTGCCACTATTGCGGCTATACAATAAGTGCGCCTTCAGTCTGCCCTACATGCGGGGGCGAGTTCCGCGATTTTGGCGTTGGCACCGAGATGATTGAGCACGAAGTCACCGGACTTTTCCCGGGCGCCCGTGTAGCACGTATGGATCTGGACACGACGCGCAACAAGAACAGCCACCAGCGCATCATCAACGCCTTTGCACGTCATGAGGTGGACATCCTTATCGGTACGCAGATGGTCACCAAAGGTCTGCACTTCAACGATGTCTCGCTCGTCGCCGTACTGAATGCCGACAGTATGATGCAGTCACCGGACTTCCGCAGTTACGAACGCGCCTTCCAGATGCTGGATCAGGTAGCCGGTCGTGCCGGACGAACGGGCAGCCAAGGGGAAGTGATCATCCAGACCTTCCAGCCGGATAATCCGCTGTACGCCTTCTTGCTCCGTCATGACTACCCTGCCTTCTTTGCCGAACAACTCAAGGAGCGCCGACTCTTCCGCTTCCCGCCATTCTACAGGCTGATTATTCTGACGCTCAAGCACCGCGACTACACACGTCTGGATACCGCTTCACGCGAACTGTGCGAGCGTCTGCACAAAGCCTTTGGCACGCGATGCTCCGAGGTGATTATCCCACCTGTGGCACGCGTACAGAACATGCATATACGCACTATTCGCCTGCGCATAGAGGCGGATGCCTCGTTTGCACAAGCGAAAAAAATTCTGATGCAAAATGTGGTGTATGTGCAGTCACTGCCTAACTGCAAGGGTACAATCATCCAGCCGGATGTTGACCCGATGTGATTTCTTTCGCTGCATTCTCTGCAGCACGCGCATTACCTAATATCTGTCGCACCTGCTCGTAACCGGCACGCATCTGCTGTGCGTACCCGGTATCCGTCAACAGCCGTAGCAGTTCATCGCGGGTAGCCTCCACCGTGAACTCATAAACCAGCAACTCCCGTATAACTTCCCTGCCGGCTATGATGTTCACCAGTGTGAAGTGCGGGATGCGGAACATGAGCGGTCGCAGCAGTCCCAGCACGTGCCCGAACGCCAAGTGATATACTGCCACTTGCGGACAGCCGATCAATGCTGTTTCCAGAGTTGCCGTGCCGGAATTGACCACTGCAGCCGCAGCATGGCGAACAGCGTCATAGGTATTCTCAGTCAGCTCAACCTGCTCATACCCGGCACACAGACGCTCGTACAAATCCCGCTCTATCCCGGGTGCCTGCGTGACTACAATGCGCTGTATGTTCGGGCACTTCTCCCTAACCTGTACTGCGGCAGACAGCATCTTCGGCAGACAGTCGTTTATCTCATGCCTTCTACTCCCCGGCAGCAAGGCAACATACGGCTTGCGGTCTGCCACTTCGACTATAGCGGATGATTGCAGATAATCCGCAACACTTTCTGCTGTAGGATTGCCTACATACTTACACGTATACCCGTAACCGGCATAGAAATCCGGTTCAAAAGGAAAGATTCCGAGAATACAGTCACAGTATTTGCCGATCGTATGCACCCGCCAGCGCTTCCACGCCCATACTTTCGGAGGAATATAGTAGGTAATCTTTGTCTTGGGCAGATGACGTTTGGCGAACTTCGCCATGTGCAAGTTGAACCCCGGATAATCAATCAGTATCAGTTCATCCGGCTGCTCGCTCAACAGAGCTTGCTCGGTTATGCGGATATTCGTACGGATATCTTTTATATGCAGTAGTACGGCGACATAGCCCATATACGCCATCTTCGCGTAGTGTCGGTACAGTTTGCATCCTTCTGCCTGCATCTTGTCTCCGCCCAAACCGGCAAACGTTGCCTCGGCATCACATTGACGCAAGGCTGCCATCAGTCGGGCGGCATGCATGTCTCCCGATGCTTCACCGGCTATAAGGAAATACTTCATAACAGAATAATCGCCGCTGCCATATACGGCAGGATTGCCACCAGCACACCTTTGGCAAGGCGCCACACATTCAGTTCATACAGCAGAAACATCACTGCCATATTTGCAAACGTGCTCAGTAGCAGCATACGCCCGATGACGGGTTTGAGCATCTCATACATTCCTTCCTGCCACAAGTGCTGCAACCCTACCGTATGCCAGTACGCCACGCAGAATAGTGCCGGCAATAACAGCCCCAACACCACTCCCAACCAAAACGAATCCCACTGACTCCTGTTCATATATTCCTTTCACCATTAACCGCTATCAGAGCAACTGATACGCTGTGAAATCAAGGCTCGTCGGTGTGATACTGATGCAGTGGTGCGCCAAGGCGTACTCGTCGGTATCCTCTGCGTCGGGCTCCATATTCACATAGTTACCCACCAGGGTGTAATAGGTTCGTCCCTGCTCGTCCGTATGCGGCGCAAGTTCCTTCTCCCAATGTCCCTTGCATTGACGCGTCCAACGGATACCTTCTATCGGTCCCACCGGGAAATTCACATTGTAGCATATACCGTACGGCATATCTTCCTCCAGCAAGTGACGCGTGATCTCGGGGATATATTTCTCGGCATAACTCAGGTCGATATCCATCGCGTGGTCGTTGTATGAGAATCCGATAGCCGGTATCCCGTGCTCGGCTGCCACCAGACAGGCACCCATCGTGCCGGAGTAGATGACATTGATTGAGGCATTCGACCCATGATTGATGCCTGACACCAGCAGATCTATCTTCGTCTCATCCCCGCCATACACGGCATTGATAGCCAGTTTCAGTGCATCGGCAGGCGTACCGTTAGTGGTGTATATCTCCGCCTCACTCAGACCATACTCCGCACCGTCAATGCGCGTCAGGTACATCGGCTTGTTCACCGTTATACCTACCCCGGCACCGCTACGCGGACCATCCGGAGCAATCACTATCACGTGCCCCAGCGGCAACATCGCACGCACCAGCGTCAGGATCCCCTGCGTTCCCCATCCGTCGTCATTCGTAATCAATATATTCATATCGCGTCTTTTATCATTTGTGCCAACTTGTCTGCTTCCTCTACGCTGTGCGCCTCGCTGTAGATGCGGATGATAGGCTCGGTGTTTGACTTGCGCAGGTGTACCCATCCGTCGGCAAAGTCAATCTTCACGCCGTCAATCGTCGTGATGCGCTCGTTGGCATACTTGAGCTTGATGCGTTCGAGCAGTGCATCCACATCCATCTCCGGCGTCAGGTCGATCCTGTTCTTCGAGATGCAATATTCGGGATAGGTCTTTCTCAGTTCGCTGACCTTCATACCGCTGTGTGCCAGGTGACTCAGGAACAATGCCACACCTACCAGCGCATCTCTGCCATAGTGACTTGCGGGATAGATCACACCACCGTTACCCTCACCGCCGATGACTGCACCGTTCTTGCGCATCAGTGTCGTCACATTCACCTCACCTACCGCCGAAGCCTCGTACGTACCGCCGTAACGCTTGGTCACATCTGCCAATGCGCGACTCGACGAGAGGTTGCTCACCGTATTGCCCGGCGTGTGTTGGAGCACATAATCCGCCACGCTCACCAAGGTGTACTCCTCACCGAACATCTCGCCATTCTCGCAGATGATAGCGAGTCTGTCTACATCGGGGTCAACGACGAATCCTACATCCGCTTTGCCTTGCTTGAGCAGGTCACTGATCTGCGTCAAGTGCTGTGGGATAGGTTCGGGGTTATGCGGAAAATGTCCGTCAGGTGTGCAGTTCAAGCGGATGATATTCTTCACACCCAGCGCTTCCAGCATGGCAGGTATAGCCAAGCCGCCTACAGAGTTCACGCAATCGATGGCAACGGTGAAGTTCGCCTTGCGGATAGCCTCGACATCCACCAGTTTCAGATTCAACACGTTCTGTACGTGGTACGGCAGGTAATCCTTGTGCTCTATCGTGCCCAGACTATCAATCTCTGCAAATACGAAGTCCTCCTGCTCTGCAATAGCCAGCACCTCTTTGCCCTCTTTGTCCGACAGAAACTCTCCCTTCTCATTCAGCAGCTTCAATGCATTCCACTGCATCGGGTTGTGGCTCGCTGTGAGGATGATTCCTCCGGCAGCCTGCTCGCCTGTCACTGCCAGTTCGGTCGTCGGCGTGGTAGCCAAACCTATATTCACCACCTTGTATCCCATCCCGCTCAGTGTAGCACTGACCAGCATGTCAACCATCTGCCCGCTGATGCGGGCATCGCGACCTACTATCAAGGTATTGTTCTCGGGCATCGCCTTACGCCGCTGCGTGGCGTATGCCGCACTGAAGCGTACTATATCCACGGGATTCAATCCCTCTCCCACGCGACCGCCTATTGTGCCGCGGATTCCGGAAATACTCTTAACTAACATATCAATATCTTGGGATTTTTATATACATGTCATAGCCATACGGTGTCACCGAACTTTTATCGATGTCAAAACCCTGCTTACTCGGGCAGATAATCTTGCACGAAGCACCCGAATGCCCCATATACATCACCGCTTCATGCCAACCTACCGGAGCAGATGTATAGTCAATCTGATACGCAAACTCTGTCGGATAAGCCTGCTCGGATGTGGTCATATACCGGGATGTATCAGACACCTCCGTCAGGGTGTAACGGATATAACGCACCAGCACCTTGTTGCCCGCCTTGACCGTGTAGTTGGTGTCGCCGCGGTCGATGAGATGGAAATACAGATCGTCATAGCCGGGCACTTTCAGGTAGTCTTTCTCACCCCACACATCGTCTTCCGGCTCCTCGTAGATAACATGGATATTCTGCCGCTTCATGAAGTCGGCTATCACTTGATCCTCCACAGCACGCTTGTTGGAATAGCTGTTCGGATTACAGCCCGTCACGCCTGCTGTCAAGAGCAGGATGCCAAGCGTTGTTTGTATAGTAAAATGTTTCATAATCAGTTATTTGCTTTTGTCTCTGCCCACTCGGCATCTACCACCGGACTTGTATGCAGCGTCAGGTTGACGCGCAGGCTGGTGTAGGGCGGCACATATTCGTTGCCCCGCGGCCCGTATGCCCTTGACCATGGTATAAGCAGTTCAACGGTATCCTCCGGCACCATCTCGCAGAGCATGAACTTGTACGCCAACAACTCGTCTTCCCCCTCCTCCTGTCGATGCGTACAGCACTCGCGCACGGCATCTACAAGCATCGCACCGTCCACAGTGCACACCCGTTCATGGATAAGGAAACAGGTGTCCCTCAGCGCCGAATAGCCTATGTACTCCACATGTTCGTCACTCCTGTGGATGTAGGTGTACCACCACCCGAACTCGTGATGTACCCACCGGTGCACAGAGTCTGGCTTGACTACGGTTATCAGCTCCTGTTCCGCTATAGCGGCTTTTCTCTGGAGTGCCAATAGTTCCTCCACTGCCGCAATCGAATCCTGTTGCCGATGCGCTTGCTCGCGTGCGGACGAACTGCATGATGTCCACTGCATGCCTATGATGCCTACCACCATCGGCAGCACAGCAGCTATGAGCCAACGGTGCGCTTTGCTCATACGTTCGTCTTTGCCAGACGAATCAGGTACTGCCCATACAGCGTCTTACCCATCTCTTCGCCAAGCTCGTTGAGTTGCTTGCTGTCTATCCAGCCGTTGCGCCATGCTATTTCCTCGATACAGCTTACGTAGAAACCCTGACGGTTCTGTATGGTAGCAATAAAGTTACCCGCCTCAATCAGGCTGTCGCAGTTACCTGTATCCAGCCATGCAAAACCGCGCGAGAACAACTTCACACTGAGTGTACCCTCGCTTAGATAGGTCTTGTTCAGGTCGGTTATCTCGTACTCCCCGCGCTTTGACGGCTTGAGAGCTGCAGCTTTCTCTGTTACGGTGTCATCGTAGAAATACAATCCGGGAACAGCATAGTTCGACTTCGGTTTTTCGGGTTTCTCCTCCAGGCTGAGCACGCGTCCCTCTCCGTCAAACTCCACCACGCCGTACGCACGCGGATCCATCACCTCGTAACCGAAGATGCACGCACCTCTCTTCGTCTCTACCTGCTCCACTGCATCTCTCAATATGCGGCGAAATCCGTGACCGTAGAACAGATTGTCGCCCAGAATCAGGCACCCCGGCTCGCCGTTCAGAAACTCCTTGCCCAGCACAAATGCCTGCGCCAGACCGTTCGGCACCAGTTGCACCTTGTACTCCAGACGCATACCCAGACGTTTGCCGTCACCGAGCAGCTCCTCGAACATCGGCAGGTCGCGAGGGGTGGAGATGATCAGCACCTCACGTATGCCCGCCATCATCAATGTGGATAACGGATAATAGATCATCGGCTTGTCATACACCGGCATAATCTGCTTACTGATAGCTTTTGACAGCGGATAAAGCCTCGTGGCACTACCGCCCGCCAGAATAATTCCTTTCATATTATTCTATTTAATGTCGTTTCGTTTATACCCGCACGCCAACACAGCGCACGTTAATGCGCCGCAAAGTTACAAAAAAAAATGCACATTTGCAAATTTTCAGCAGAAAAAATCGTATTTGCATAGCAAATAGAAATTTCTGCTGTAGAAAAATCGCAGTTTACTGCATTTTTTAGTGGCGAAGTGTCGCGTCGGTGCCCTCGAAGTTACGAAAAAAATGACATTTGCATTTTTTATCAGAACTGCACGATGAATCCCGCGTGGACATTGATGCCGGCTTGGGCATAGTACCATGGCCAGCAGGCGGTGCCGTCGGTGAAGTACGAGCAATCGCTGCCACCGTTGGAAGCATACTTGGCATTGAACACGTTATTGATCTGGCAGAGCAGTGTAATGTCCGGCACGTAGCCTTTGGCTTCACGTTCCTTCTTCTGCTTCACCCACTCGCGGATGGGCATGAGGTAGCGCAGGTTGATGTTCGTGGTGGTGTATGCGCGCAGCGCGGCTGTTTCGTTCTGTGTGTTGTCCAGGTACTGCTTGCCGACGACATTGGTTTGCACGGTGCCGGTGAAGCCTGCGGCTTGGAACGTAAACAGCGACATAGCTGTCACCGAAGGCGAGAACGCTATCGTCGTTCTCTTAAAGAATACTTGCTCCTCGCCCAGCCAGTTGTAGTCAGCATCGTAGCGGGTGATGGTCTCGGTATAATTGAGGATCTTGTTGCGTGATAGCACACAGTTGCCGTCCCAGCGCATCCAGTTGGTGATCTTCACTCCGGCAGTCAGTTCAACGCCCATGCGGTAGGAGTCCTTGACGTTCTGAGTGGATTGTTTGCCCACATCGTTGATGCGTCCGGTGAGAATCAGTTGGTTGTCATAGTCCATGAAGTAGAAGTTCGCCCCCACGATGAACCGCGGATGGCTGTAGGTGTAGCCTATCTCATAGTCGTAGAGTGTTTCTGCCTTGGGCATATCGCCCGAATAGGTATTCGTGGCGCGGTTGTAGAGCAGGTTCTCGGTGAAGTTCGCGCGGCTCGGGTCACGGTTGGCGATGGCAAACGAGCCGTACAACAGATGCCCGTTGTTCTGGTAGGTCAGACCTGCCTTGGGGTTGAAGAAGTGGTACTGCACCAGCAGCGGCAACTCGATCATGTCGGGATTGTCGGCGTACTCCTTGAGTGCATCATCGTTGATGCCGCTCATGTGGTAGCGGATGAAGCGGTACTGCAGGTCGCCGTAGAGTGAGAGCCGCTCCTGTGCACGGTGGATGATATTCCAGTTAACCTTGCCGAAGATGTTTGCATCGGTCTTATGGCTAAGGTTGCGATAATACTCGAAGTTATACGGCAGTTGCTGCGCGTAGAGCGAGTCACTGACCCAGAGCAGATTGCCGTAATGGTGACCTATATAGTGCGACGCGGCAACGCCCATCTGCGCCTGCACTATCTCGCTCGTATATTTGGCAGTAACCAGCCCGCCAAAATGGTGGTTGGCGAGTTGCTTGCGGAAGATACCGTCGGTCTTCTTCACTTTGTTGCCGGCATGGTCGGTGTACGGCAGCAGGTGGAAGTATTTGAGCGCCTTGTTACGGTACTGCTCGTAGTATCCGCCGCCGTAGGTGTAATGCGCTGTAGCCGTGACACGCCAGTTCGCATTGATGCGGTGGTTGAACTCCAACTGCGCATGTTGCTGAGCGTAGTTGTCCGTTTGGTTGGGGTAGTAGCAGATGTTGCCTGCTTTATCGACATACTCGCCGCAAGGGTTGTACCGCCGGTCGGCACCGTTAATGCCGTAAGCGGTGTTATAATCCACTCCGTCCCAGCCCATGCCGGTCTTCTCTTTGCCGCCGAAGAACCGGAGGAACAGTGACGAGCGTTCGCCGTTGTACCCGAAGTCCGCATAGTAAGAGTAGAGGTCGGAGCGCGTGCGGTAGAGGAATCCGTCGGAGTTGACCTTGGAGAACCGTGCATTGACGCACAGGTTACTCGGCAGAGCGACATGCGCACTGAGCATCTCACGGAAGGTGTTGTACATACCTCCGTTGAATGCCAGATCGACATGACTGTGCGGATCTTGGTGGGTCTCCATATTCAGGCTGGCACCAAAGGATGACACGCCGTTCGTCGAGGTGCCCACACCGCGCTGTACATCCACCGAACTGATGGATGATGCCATGTCGGTCATGTTCACCCAGAAGACGGTCTGACTCTCCGAGTCGTTGAGCGGCACGTCGTTCACCGTCATGTTAATGCGCGTGTGATCCGTTCCGCGGATGCGGAAATAGGTGTACCCCACCCCCAGACCATCGTCGGTGGTCACTTGTAGTGAAGGGATAGTGGACAGTAGCAACGGCAGGTTCTGACCGATGTTCTCACGTTGGAGTTCATCGGGTGTAACCGTGCTGTGCGAGGTCGTAGTCTGTTGTACACGCGGGGCAGTGACGGCTATCTCGTCGATATCTCGCCCGATGATCGTGAGCGTGTCATATACTCCTGTTTGCGGTGCGGCGGCTACTCCGTAACCGTCGCTCAACTGTGCGGACATCTGCCCGCCGATGATGAGAAGAAGAGTGATAATCAGCCATTGATAGCTGATGGTGGAATGTAAGTGTTTCATTTCCCTTAGCAGCATTACCTGCTCAGGTTCCACGGGTTTGATTTCTCAGCCGAAGCGTTGTTCTATATGGGGTCCCCAACGTAAACCAAGCCGTAGGCTGTTTGCGTTGGGGAGAGCGGAGGCAATCGTGCGCTTTATGCCGCTTGGCGGCATCGGGTAGCACGATTTGCCGAACGCGTTAGGCTCCCCGAATGAATCTGATGCAATGTTAAAAAATTAATATTATGGCAGCACTCGTGTAAAGTGGAAACACTGTGCCTTGCGATTCTCGCTTGTGATGATCATGCTGTCGTTGGCTGTGCGTGCCGACAGGTGCTTGACAAACCATCTCTTCTCCAGCGGCAAATCCTGTGCATCCATTGTGTGCAGTTCGGTCAGCCGGTTGTTCTCCTTGCGCCAACGGAACCAGCCATTACCATGATAGCTCAGGTCTTCCTCCCGGACATCTTCCGCCTCGTCCCACTCTTTGCCCCAGAAGTAGCCGTAGTCGTCATCATAATCGTCATAATACACCTTGTACCACTGCGGGTTCTCGGCGTTCTGCCACTTACCCACCATCAACGGGTCGGCTGTGGGCACCTCCAGCACGGCAAAACCTCCCGCATCGGTGCTAACTCCCTCGTTCTGACCGGCTTCTACCTCCGTCTCGCTCCTGTCATGTACAAGCAGATACACGCCTGCGCCGGCTGCCGCAGCCAGCACGGCAGCTATGCATATAGTTATCAGTATCGTCCTACGTTTCATCTCTCCGCTTTTGACTTTTGACTATCGACTATTTCAACGCTATCACCTTCGCCTCCTGATTATTCATACCGGGCATCGTTCGTCCGACACCGGCGTTGATATACGTCGGGTCGCAGACGATGTACTTGCGGTTCTTGTAGGTCAGGTAATCGCCGTTGACATCACCACTGAACGCAACCGCTGTAGCGAGATGTCCGGGATAGTACAGCAGCACAACATCCAGCCCCACCAGATCACGCACCAAGCGCGAGAAGAGGATTGCCCTGTCCTCGCAGTCGCAGTACGGGTAGTACAGTGTCTCCTGTGCAAAGAACGCACGGTCACCACCCCACACCTTGTCATCGTATTCGTATTCGAAAGCTGTCTGCACCCAGTTGAGGATAATGCCTACGGCATCGCGCTCGCTCATGCCGGTGATGGTTTTCTTCAGCGGAGGATAGAGCATGTCTTTGACGGTCTTCTCCATCGGCGTGTTGGCGTATGCCGCCCAGCGCGTTGTCTGGTCACCGTTGAAGCACGCCTGCGGATAGGTGTTGAAGAAGTCGATCATGTTCTTGTTCACGCTCACGCTGCTCGTCACGCCTTTCTTCGAGCTCAGCGTACGTTTGGGTGTCGGCTCGCTGCTCAGTTGCGGCAGTTGCGTCATCTGCAGCGACAGGGATTTCTCCTTGCTGTAATTCGCTTTGGTGATCTTCATGCTCACGCTCTTGTCGCCACTCACGTTGTAGAACTTCGTGCCGTCAAGCAGGTAGTAATCCAGGCTGAATATATCGTACTGGCTGGCTACGAGCATGTACAACTTCTTGTCATCCATACCGAGACGGATGCGGTAACCGGATTGCGTCATCAGGAACGCCTGCATCAATACAGCCTCATTCGTCTTGCCGTACTGCTTCTCTGTGGCGGTTTCCAGCATCTTCATGTATGCCCAGTCACACAGCGCATTCGCTTTGCGGGCATTAAGTGCCGTGCTGACGGTTATATCATACTTACTGTCGGACAGTTGCTTCCACGCGTCGGCTATCGCGTTCTCGCTGAGCGCAAGCAGTTTGAGGTTGTCGTTCTTCGGGAATCCGATGGTGATGATCGTGCCGAAATACCCGATAGAAACTCTCTTGTACGACTCCTCTTTCGGTTTGACGGGAGCTATAGGTTCGGGCACGGGCTGTGGCGCAGGCACAACAACCACTTCCGGCTTCACGGCTATCTCTACAGGCTTCTCTTCCTCTTTGGGCTGCGGTTTAGTCTCTGGCTGAGGCTGAGGTGTTGGCTGAGGTGCAGGCTGTGGCGCCGGTGTGGGCTGCTCGTCTGCCTTGGGCTGTGGTTGAGGTGTGGGTTCCTCATCAACCTTTGGTTGCGGTTGAGGTTCCGGAGTGGGTTGTGGGGCAGGAGCAGGTGCAGGCTCGGGCTCGTTATACACAACGGGAGGCACGGGCTCTTCCTTGACGGGTTGCTCTGCCTCATGTGCCGGAAATGTTTCCCACGCACGCCGAATGAACTCGGCGTACTCCTCGTTTATCTTCTTGCGGAAGGAGTCGTATTCCTTCTGCTTGTCCTGCTTGAACGAATTGAATTCCTCCAGTTGCTTCCTGCGGAACTCCTCAAAACTATCCGTTTGTGCCATCACCGGCACCAACGCCATTGCCGTGAGCAATAGAATAACTACTCGTTTCATTCGTATTAGTGGTTATGTCATTTTTACATTTCTTTCACAAATGTTCCGAAGAATCTCGGTGTCTGATTATTTGACTATAATCTTGCTTACAATAGTTTCCCTATTTTCAAATATAAGGTTCACTATATATACCTCATTCTTTGGCACATTAATCGTCTCTGACTCGCCTATACATGGGCGACTTGCCAATTCTCGACCGAGTACATCATAAATGCAACATTTAGCACCTTTGATTCCTGTAATTATAATACAATCATCCTTGTAGAACATTTCATAGTCTCTACTTTCTTGCACTTCATCAAGACCGTCCTCCAGATTTTGTCTTACCTTATATGTATATGTTGCTATTTCACTATCGTTCATACCCTCACGCACCGCTACTGCTTGGAGCGTTATTTCGCCTTCAGGAAGCATTATTGGTGTCGTATATTTGGTACGTGTCTGCTCATTGCATGGACATGAACCGTCCAAGGTGTAATAGATGGTAGCTCCTTGCGTTGCACAGGACAATGTCAGCAAGTAGTCGTTGTCAACCGTGCTGCCCGACAACTTGGAAGCCTTGGGCTTGTGTACTGTTCCTGTTTCTTTCTTCAGAACATTCACTTTGATGTATTTATCAATACCTGCTTCTGGAATTGACAGATGAATTGATGCATTACCCGGCAGTTTCCCGTAAACAACGATGTCAGCTTTGCCTGCATTATCTATTGTTACGTTTTGTTTATCCACCGCTGCTATGATAGATGACGTCGATTCCACATAAATCGATTTGCCATTTGCAGCAGATGCAGGCAGTACGGTTATATTCAGCGATGTAGAGTCCGCATAATCTACCATAAGGATAGAGTCGCAAATTATATCCGTTATTTCCGATGTGATAGTCAGTTTTTGAACGAAATCTTCTGGCATCTTGACACCGGCATAACTCTCCACCTCTTTCTTTACGGTGATAACGACTTTATCAGAAATCAGGAAAGGCTTATTCGGCACGAACTTGACTTTTGAAGCATATTTCTGCTTCATATACGGATCTTCTTCCAAATCAAGCATCTCCAAACTTCCACCGATTTTAGTTCCATTGCATGTCACATATATGCGGCTGTTTGCCGTCAGCGTGGCAGGTCTCATATACTTGCTGAACTCCAATGTGATACCACTCGTTGTACCCATTGCGTTCTGCACATATGGCGCTACCGCCTGAGTCATAGGGATATTAATCTCCAATTGCGGAGGCGGAACCGGCAACCAAGCCGTTTCGCATGTTTCATATCCCGGCTTAACGAATACCACTTTCCATGATCCTGCAGGTACATCCCATGCATACAAGCCCGATTCATCAGTTATTTGCGGATTGATTTGTCCAAACTCTGCAGCATTCCACTGCATAGGAACATCATCTTCTTGATAATATACGGTAGCTGTCACGCCCTCCACGCGATTTGTCGGAACTGCCTCATACACAAATCCGGATGGGTCATCAATAGGAATCTTACTTTCTGTTTTTTTATCATCATCTTCATCTCCCTCATCATCTTCATCACAACGATATCTACTTTTTATGTCTGCTTGAAGCGTTTTAAATTGCCTTATTATATTTGATTTTTCACTCGGTTCCCACGAAGAGAATCGTTCAGAAATGGATAGATCCACATGAGTATCTTCTAAGAATCCTCCAAACTTATCTATTTCATTCTCAATCATATCTTCTACTCGTTTTCTATTTTTTGCACCTCCTTTAACTAAATATTGCCAATAACGAGCATTCTTTGAATTTGTTTTGAATACTTTTATATTAGGAATAATTTTCGCCACCTTACCTATTCCCATCGTAACAGATTCATAAGTGAATTGTTTTACTAATTCGCTACGCCATATTTCAAGCATATCATATCCATTTCGAGTGAATAATGAATGATCTGTTGTTAGTTGTGAATAAGATTGACCAAATGCAGAAAGCCATGCCTTGTCTAGTTTATAATCACCATCAGCGCATGTACTCATCATCATATTAAATGTTTTTTGTCGCTCTTCCGTTATCTCATCATCATCTTGTGACAGTTTATTTCTCCAAAAGTTATAGTCGATAACCCCGCTACAATAGTCATAATACGGTATTAAAGCCCCCGCTACATATTCTCCTGCTGCTGCGATAGACTTACTACTTATGGGAGCTTTCCTTTTGTTCGCACTATAAGAAGGTGTTGCTTGAGAACCAATGCGTATTTTATATGCACTTTTCATACTATCTTCTATAACGATAGCAGTAAAACTACTTTCGTCCATTAACTCTTGAAGATAAAAATTAATGCCGTTTGTAGAATCTTTAACATATACGAAATCATCAATGTTTAAATCGGAGGGATTTAGTATTTCTACATTTAACGATTGCGTGCTATTTGTCTTGTTGTCAATAACATCAAAAACCACAATACTATCTTCATCCACTAAAGTGTTATAATCGTAATATTCATTTATGTACTCCTCAAGCTTAGCAAATGATTTTTCCATATTAGCATATTCATCATTACTTCGTTCCGTATCATCAAAAGTAGCGACTTCATCATAATAATAATCCACACAGACATTGACAGGACGGCTATGCGTATAGAACACTCCGGTTGCCACAAAACGACCAAGATCCTCGTCAAATGTGGCGTGGAGTCTCCGTTTGTCTCCGTCCGTGGTATAAACAGTTAGTACTACATCGGAGACCTTGGCTGTATCATTCTCACTCAAGTCTATAATGAACGTAAAGTTCGGGTAATCCGGCCAATACCGATAATAATTCTCAACCGTCATTATTGACTGATAGTCAAAGACGCTCTCATATACCGTAGGCGTATTATTACCGGCGGGGTGAGCCGTGTTAACCATTGTTACTGTTTTGGGAACGATAGCGTTGACATCGTGATCGCATTTTTTTGACTCGGTTCTTCCAACAACATTACCATCGACTCGATATATTACAAAAATTTCATGATAGGATAGATTATATGTCCCATTTAGCTTACAAAGATAAGTCCATTTACCATCAGCCAAACTTTTCGTTACTCCGATTAAGTTATCATTGTCATAAATCTCCACATCTGCTTTTGGAACACCTATACCGCCAATATTAATGGTAGAGGTCTTTATAGCAGAAGGTACGAAAATATCGCCGGTAGTGGCCTCAAATTGGATTTGTCCGATGGGTTGACTCTTGATGCCCCTATATTCAAATTCCGTATAGGCCGCCGATATAAATGAACCTGTTTCTACCGGGATCATACAGAAACGAATGCGCGAATCAATATCGTCTTTCGTTAACGATATTGTTAATTTATTCCCATTTAACGAATGCGGCAATGATTTAGTGCCAATGACTACCGAATTAGGAACAAACTCACAACCATCCGGAATGTCTATAATTATTTTTGCCTTATCAATGTTGCTTGAGTATTGCTCCTTGAAATCAACTCGAACCGCCATTGTGATGAAGTTTCCTGTCACAATCTGAATCTTATTCGGCAAGTACGAAGTATTACTACCCGTATATTCGAACTTGGAAGCATCCAATTCCGGCACAGAAGGCACACTGACAGAAGTGATATATCCGTTATTCACCGTCACAGGGGTACGTACATAGTCTGCTCCTTCCTCCACATCCATTTCTTCCAGATCAGAGATGTCGGATAGTGCGCCTACAGCACCATTATATCCCATAGTGATTAATTCGTATTTTCCTGCTTCCAGATTCGTGAATGTTAGTTTGGATGTATAGCAAACCGTACGCATCTGTAACTTACCTTTATCATCATATAGCATAGCGAGCAAACTGGCATCGGCTTTTTGCTCATAATTCACCTCCAAGGATCCGTAGGCAAATAGATGGAGAGCTATAATGGCTGTGTCGTTTGTTCCGATAACGCCCGCCGCTGCTGTTTCTGCGAATTTATTGTTACGGCTGCTGAGAGTAACTTGTATGTTATCGCCTCGGTTCGCTCCTTCCGGCACAACAATGTTACCCTGTTGCAGACCATAATTTTCTATTGTCTGCCCTGTCGTAAGATTTCTCACTATATATGCAAGATTGCGCGTATCGGGATACCAATTCTTTACAACAGGTTCTTCCCCGACACGAGTTGCGTCTTGATAACTCATATTCAACACAAGTACGGTTCCCTGCACTTCAAGCATCTCAAACTCTCCTAATTCGCCTCCTTCATTCAAGTTCTTGAGAATCTTCTTATTATCCATGCAACCATCGGCAGAAACGATTATCTCAGTTGAGTCGTTGCAAAGCTCTGCACTAAATTCTCCATTGGCATCAGTCAGCACACTGATTTCATTTTCATACTTGCTATTCAGCCATTGGATTAACCTGACTTTGGCACGCGGTATAGCAGAGCCATATGCTGTAACCTTGCCGTGAACCACAATCCTCTCCAGCGGAAGCAAGGTGTCCGTCTTTATAGTTCTATTTGTAACATATTCTTTGAAAAGGATCTCCCTATATTGCTTTCCAAGTATGCTATCCAATAATACGGAATAGAACACCTTGGTTCCTTCCTCTATACCGCCAATGATGCTACCACTGCCGATTTCGGTTTTAAGCGAGTCATACCATGTAATATTTACTCGTTTCGTCATATCCACTCCATCTGCATCATATATTTTCAGTGCGTCACCTTCCAGCAAAATGGATTGAGGTATAATCTCAAACGTCATGTCCACAGGAACAATTCTAATTTTATATGAATAAATAGAATCGTTCTGGGGCATATGCCATGCTCCGTTTCCGCCATATATCATCGTTCCGCTTAATTCCTCGCATCCATCAACAGGCGCGCACACGAGGCTATTCCAAAACGTGTCGGTTTTATATGCGTAATCAGGAGCAATCTTAAACCAACCATCGTTTTGAAAGGATGTTAGCGTTATCTCCCATGTTTTCCCATCGTCCAACAAAGTGAATGGGTAACTTTGGTCTGTTTCGCTCCATCCGTTCAACGTACCAATATAATAAAACCCCTGTGCAATATCTAGCGGAGTACTTTCTCTGCTTGCCCACTTGTAACGAGAAGCATTGCTGAAATCAACAAATACATTTTGCTTTGCTGCGTCTAAAAAATCTCCGAGAATGAAATTCTCCGTGCTGCTTCCATTGGCATAACAAATATAATTTTCATCCGTACCTCCCAACTCACGAATCTTGAATTGTGTCCCTTCTGTTGCTGTAATCGAAGCCGTATAAGCTCCATCAGCCCATTTCATTTGAACGCCGTTGATCCAAGTGCCCAAACCGCCAAAACCGCCAACGAGTTCCACTCCTTCTGCAGGAGCTCCGATGGGCACCTTTACGGTAACGTTCAAATCCAACGCGGTCTCATCGTCATATATCAGTTTACCACAAAGCGGATAACGATAGAGATTAGTGTCCGAATAATCTAAAACAATTATTCCACCATCCTTGTACATCGGGACAACTCTATCTGTGAATCCCCACCATTGTCCATCGTTCACATCGTAATACTGGATAGCGTTTCCCCAAGAGCAACTACTCTCAACAATCTGGTAACGACTACCCGAGCCTGTGTAAAAAGTCAATCCCCACGCATCCCTGTTTTTGTACGTTCCCTTAACCATCGGGATAAAATTATCCCATCCGCTAAAATCGCCGACTATTTGTGGCGCGAACTCAGGATTTTCGGCGCAATGAGGGTCATACAATATAATGGTATATTCTTCTCCATAACCAGGATCACATTGTGAGAAACGATAGTGGGTATTGTCGCGCCAATCAAAAACAATGTCCTCTTGATCCGTAAGTATATAATTTTTGAAATTATACCATGCGCCGGACCAATATTGCAGTTCGTTTGACCAAGTAGAATCATTCCTTTCTCTAAACTTAATAGCATCCCCTTCATAAGCATTGAATGTGTATGTATAGACAGGGTGAAAGTTTTCGTCCACCTCTTCATTCATGGGGACTCCGGCTTGCCAGTTGTTGAAATCTCCAATGATAGCCGGTTTCATGTCAATACAAGCATTCGGAGCGTATAGCGTAATGTGATAATCATGTCTTGTTTCCGTAGAACAAGGAGACCTATGCCCCTTCCAATAGGCTACTTCGTATATATATACTCCCGGTTCCGGATAATATACGTCGGCTTCTTCAGTAAATCCCTCAACTATCCTGGCTGTTTTCGCGTTGCCGTCTCCCTTATTAATCCATGCTTCCACATCACCTGATTGAAACATCCAACTGAATGAGCCATCACTATCCAGCTGTACGGGTTTACCGCTTGGGTAAGAGGATGAACCATCGGTTTCATCGACAAAAGCCCATGGAACTTCTACAACATACCACCCGTCAAAACCGGATAAAGCAGTCATGCGAGAGCAATTTTTGAGTTCGGTAGACCAACCATTATAATTACCTACAAATACAACATCGTTGCATACTTTTTCATCAAAATAACATACTAATACGATATTGTTCGTAATATTGTACTCCGATGCCACATCTGACACTGCAGGTACTGTTGACGGTGACGAAAACACCAATACGCTCACCATTACGGTAAGTAATAGAGTCGAGAACTTTTTCATAGATGCATTTTTTGATTTATAGGTAAGTGTAATAACTAGGTTTCGTTGGATTACAAGGTAAAGACGAAGCTGATATGCCATTGCCACTCGTACATCCGGTCTTTGGAATAGGTCGGAGTGCGCAGGATATTGTTCAGTCCGAAGTCGTAACCAGCCTCCAGGCGGTAACGATCCCATGTGAAACCGCCGCCCAGGCCATACTGGATGTTCGCACGGCAGAGTTCCTTGGAGTTGTACTTGTCATGCGTGTCAAGGATCACACCTTGCGCGATAAGCCATGCGCGCGTGTCGGGCGACAGGTCGGATTTGACATAATCCGTCTCTGCCAGACCAATCATCAGTTGCGGACCGGTGTAGAAGTGCATGGAGAGTTTCTTCCATAGTGGTATATTGTATCGCGCGCGCACGGGTATAGTGAGCGCGTGTTCCACTATATGATTATTAACCACCTCGGTCTGCACCTGATCGGGATTGACAGAGTGATAATGCTGGCTGCTGACACCGTACATCACAGAGTACAATGCGCCTATATTCAGGGAGAAATGCATAGGCAGAAGCAGTTCGAACTGCGCGCCTACGCGTACACCGTGCAGGTACAGACGACTGATCGGCTCGCTGGACATGCGTTGCTGGTCTTGTGTATAGCCGACCTCAATATGATAGGCGACACCGAAATTGTACTGCTCAGGCTCTTTGTCCTTGCGCGTAGGGTCGAAGAAGTCATGTTGCTCCAAACCGGCATCTTTGATGGACGGCTTATCCTGTGCGTGTGACATGTTAGTTATGCCGAATAGGCACATGGACAATATGTTGAGTACGATAAATTTGCTTCTCATTGCGCGTTTGTGCTATAGTTTTGACATGCAAAGATACTAAAAACAAATGAAAAGTGCAAATAATTGCGCAAAAAAGTGATTTTTTTTCGTGAAAATTTGCATAATTCAATTTTTTGTTGTATTTTTGCAGTCGCTTTTTGTGCCGCGTGCACGATTTTCCGAACGCGACGGTCCATTCGTCTATCGGTTAGGACGAGAGATTTTCATTCTCTAAAGAGCAGTTCGACTCTGCTATGGACTACAAAATAATTATACGTTTAACCATAAAAAAACTAAGAGGGTTGGATACCCTCATTGAAAACAGATGGCAAATCACAAATCTTCTTTGAAGCGCATCCGCCAGACAGCGACCCGCAAGGCTCGCAACCACTATTATGCAAAGACTGCCCGCAACGCCGTTCGTGACCTGCGTGCTACGACCGACAAAGCAGCTGCTGCTGCACTGCTGCCGAAGGTAAGCTCGATGCTTGACAAACTGGCAAAGCGCAATATCATCCACGACAACAAGGCAGCCAACCTCAAGTCGAAGCTGGCTATCTACATCAACAAACTTGCATAAGTGGATACACCCTTAAAGGTATAGGGGCTGCCGTACGGGTGGCCTCTTTTCGCGTACAACAAATGGCGCTAACAGATGTCGCCATGCGACATAAAGCGCGCCATTGTCTTCGCTCTCCCCACCACAACAAGTTGTGTCGGGGCCCCCATAACGCAATAAACCAAAGTTATTATGAACGATTTCTTGAAATACGCTACCGCACAGGGCATGAACAGCATGCATGTGGAGAAGACGATGCAAGCCGCGATGGCTGCACAACCTACAGCGAACTATATCAGCCCGTCGATCCTCGAAGAGCGCCAGCTCAACGTGACGCAGATGGATGTATTCTCACGACTGATGATGGATCGCATCATCTTCCTCGGCACGGAGATCAATGACTATACAGCTAACGTCATCCAGGCGCAACTGCTGTACTTGAACTCCAGCGACCCCGACCGTGACATCCATCTGTACCTGAACACTCCGGGCGGGTCGGTATATGCCGGACTCGGCATCTATGACACCATACAATTCGTTTCGTCGAAAGTGAGCACGATGTGTACGGGTATGGCGGCATCCATGGGTGCCGTACTTCTCGTGGCAGGTGAAGACGGCATGCGTAGTGCTCTCCCACACTCCCGCGTGATGATCCATCAACCGATGGGAGGCATACAAGGTCAAGCCAGCGATATAGAGATCACCGCGCGAGAGATCCTTAAGTTAAAGGACGAACTCTATCAGATCATCGCCGACCACTCACACCAAGCTGTGGAGAAGATCCGTCAGGATGCCGACCGCGACTACTGGATGACCGCCAAAGAGGCGCTGGAGTACGGAATGATTGATCGCGTGTACACCAAAGCAGAAAGATAGTTTATGAGTAAGAAGAACATGGGACGTTGTGCGTTCTGCGGCAAGGATGTGCCGTACGAGCAGCTGTTTCAGGGCACGGATGGCAAGTTCATCTGCTTTGAGTGCATCGAGAACGCACACGCTATCCTCGAGCAGCAGTACGAATACATTGAGGATGTTGACGACGGCAGTGCAGAGCGCCGCAAGCAACGGCAAGCCAAGGATCGTGCCGAAGCCGCCAAAAGCGGTATCATCAACAACGGCAAGTTGGATATGAAAACCCTGCCGCGACCGACGCAGATCAAGGCGTTCCTCGACCAATATGTCATCGGTCAGGACGAGGCGAAGAAACACCTTGCCGTAGCCGTATATAACCATTACAAACGTCTGCTGCAACAGGACACGAACGACGGCGTGGAGATAGAGAAGTCGAACATCATCCTCGTTGGCTCAACAGGCACGGGCAAGACGCTCATGGCACGCACCATAGCTAAGATGCTTGCCGTGCCATTCACCATCGTGGATGCCACGGTGCTGACCGAAGCCGGCTATGTGGGCGAGGATGTCGAGTCGCTGCTCGTGCGACTATTGCAAGAGGCAGACTACGACCTGGAACAAACCGAACGCGGCATCGTGTTCATTGACGAGATAGACAAGATTGCCCGCAAGAGCGATAATCCTTCTATCACCCGCGATGTGTCGGGCGAGGGTGTACAGCAAGCCCTGCTCAAACTCCTCGAAGGCGCCGTAGTAAACGTGCCCCCCAAGGGAGGACGCAAGCACCCCGAACAAGAGTTTATCCATGTCAATACGCAGAATATCCTGTTCATATGCGGTGGCGCGTTTGACGGTATTGAGAAGAAGATTGCCCAACGGCTGAACACCCAGGTGGTAGGATTCGAATCGCAACACAAGACCAAACGCATCGACAAGGACAATATGCTCCAGTATATCGCTCCGCAAGACTTGAAGGCGTTCGGACTCATTCCCGAGATCATCGGCCGACTGCCCATCATCACATACCTCGAACCGCTGGATCGCCCGGCGCTCAAGCGCATCCTGACTGAACCGAAGAACGCCATCACCAAGCAGTACGAGAAACTCATGCAGATGGACGGTGTGAACCTCACGTTCGAGGACAGTGCATTGGACTATATTGTCGATAAAGCCATTGAGTTCAAGCTCGGCGCACGCGGACTCCGAAGCCTGACGGAAACGATCATGATGGACACGATGTTCGACATCCCGAACGGGGATTTTGCAGTCACCCGCGCACTTGCCGAAGAGAAGCTTGCCAAGATTGACGCCAACCGTTTGGCAGGCTAATTGCAAAGCACAAATAGCAAAGGTTCGGTATTTGCCCGTGTTTTTCGGCGTTTGAGGGGCGAAAATTTGCAAAGTTCATAAATTTGTTGTACTTTTGCATCCGCTTTTCCAAATGGAATAGTGCTCTTTGAAAAACTCCGGTATCGGAGTAACACCGCAACCGCAAGGTTGCAACTCGAAAAAGCATTGTGCAAACAATGGTTTTTCGAAGAGCGGAGGCAATCGTGCGCTTTATGTTGCATGGCAACATCCGATAGCACGATTTGCCGAACGCGATGCGGCAATAGCTCAGTTGGTAGAGCACGACCTTGCCAAGGTCGGGGTCGCGAGTTCGAGTCTCGTTTGCCGCTCTCCTAAAGAAATGAGCAGAACACACGTTCTGCTTAATTTTTCTAAAGGAACAAAGTTCATTAAAAGTGTTCTTTGTAATCCTCGAAAAATCATTGTGCAAGCAATGGTTTTTCGAAAAGGAGCAACCACGGCGACATTTTTGTTGTGCAAACAACAAACCGCGTCGCAAGCGAGTTGCGACGCGCCCAGGTGGCGGAATTGGTAGACGCGTACGTTTCAGGTGCGTATGTCGCGAGGCGTGCAGGTTCGAGTCCTGTTCTGGGCACATAAAAGCGATCTTTAAATATCGCATGCGGAAGTGAGGCTTATGCCGCGCTGACGCGCGGCGCAGGTGGTGAAATTGGTATACACGCTACTTTGAGGGGGTAGTGGTCGCAAGATCGTGTGAGTTCGAGTCTCATCCTGCGCACTCAAGAGGTGGTTTCTTCGGGAATCACCTCTTTTTGTGTCCGTAACTCGCTGATATTTCGTCAAATACTTCACATTCTACGTGGCTTTAACAAAATGTCCGTTTTTTCATAGGATATGTCAAAAAAATATAGTACCTTTGCGCCGAAAACCGTAATAATCGTCAAGTTTCTATGAATAGATTACGACTCGGAGCATTGCTCCACTTTATCATCGCCATTGGCCATATCGGCTGCCTGTTTGCTCTTGACAAGGCATTCGAAGCATACGGAATCAAAGACTTCATGTATCAGATGGTATATGGTCATGTCTGGATGCTATATGCCCTGACCATCGTTCTTGCCCTCGCTTTATGCCTGGCAGGACTTTACGCCCTTTCTGCCACAGGCGACATCAGTCGCTTGCCTCTAACACGTTTTGCAATCATCACCATCGTTGTGCTATACAGTCTTCGTGCTCTGGTGGGTGGTATTAGTTGTGTCCATGACTTTACATGGCTCCGGTGTATCTCATCCCTCGTTCCCGCCATTATTGCATGGTGCTACTGGCCGGGAATAAAACAAAAATAAACCTAAAGATAAAAGTAATAAATGATGAAACATGAAATCAACCCCAAAGAAACAAGTCGGGCATACGCTTTCGAGATGTGGATGAGAGCACCGATGCCTATGGTGACATTCTTTAAAACGCTCGACGTAACAGGACTCGTAAGGGTCAGTAGGCAAACGGGAATGAAGTTTAATATGCTGATGTGCTATTCTATCGGCAAAGCAGCAAGCGGTATCAAGGAGTTTTATCTGCTGCCTGAAGGCGACAAGTTGATGCAATTCGATAGCATTGCTGTGAATACCATCGTTGCAAACAAAGAGGGCGAAGTCAGTTCGTGCGATATTCCTTTCTGCGAAGATGTGTCTGCATTCAACCAGAATTACCTTCAACTCACAAAGCGAGTAGCTGAGACTTGCGCTAATCATGACTTGCCTGATAGTATGGTCATCGGCACATCTGCTTTGGCACAGTACGGAATTGATGGTGCAGTAGGCATGTATAGCGGCATCTTCAACAATCCTTTCCTCATTTGGGGCAAGTATAAACGATGTTTCTTCAAGACTACACTCACCGTTTCCTTCCAATTCCACCACACACAGATGGACGGCGGACATGCCGCCCGCTTCCTCGATGAACTCCAAAAGACAATAAACACTATATGCATAAAATGATTGCTTGCTGTGGTATTAACTGCGAGACCTGCGAGGCTCGCATCGCCACGATTAAGAATGACGACAAGATGCGCGTTGAGGTTGCGAAGAAATGGTGCGAAATGAATCATACTGATCAGATTACACCTGAGAGCATTAATTGTACCGGTTGTCGCGTGGAAGGTGTCAAGTTCTATTTCTGTAGCCACATGTGCGAGGTACATAAATGTGTTACTGCTAAAGGCTACGAAACATGTGCCGAATGTCCCGATAAGAACACCTGCAAGCTGGTTGGCACTATCTGGGAGAATTGTGCCGATGCGAAGGGAAATTTGGAAGGTATGCGCTATAGAGAAGAAGCCATCGAATGTGTTAAGGACCATGTTCTCCAGATACATAAGCAAATATATGCCAAGTATGAAGGGGATTTTGACAGGATATATACGGAAGGGTACAACAGCAAGTCCTATACAGGTAGGGTGATTGAGCCGGGAAAGATTTATGAACTGAGTTACCTGGAATGTACGTGCCCTAAAGTTAAATATTGGCAGAGAAACCATCCGCAGCAGTGTGAGTGCTCACGACAGAGCATTCTATATATCTTATCGCAACTTGAACCGGACAGCCAATTCAATGTTAGGATTGAGAATACGATTCTCCGGGGGAGCGACCGCTGTACTTTCAGAATAACAAAGCATAAAGGTATTTAAGGCATTCGAATTAGGATATTTAAGACAGATGCACTTATAGACATCTTCTTCGTAAGGCTCTATTTTTTATTTCTATAGCACAAAAATGTCAAATCAGGAACACTAAATGCAGAAAAAATGTATTTTCTGTACGTGATTTTACGATTTTGCTTGCATAATTCAAAAAAAAGTTGTATCTTTGCAGCGTGATTGCGAATTGGGAAATATTACGCTCTTTAGGAAACGTACCGGTTAGTTCCGGTGTGCTGAAGTCGCTGCTTGGCGGTTACAGCAATCCGAATATGAAGATCAAGTTATGGGTGGAACAGGGTTATCTTGTCCCCTTGAAGCGTGGTCTGTACATTGTTGCCCAAGTAATCACCCACCAGGAGCCGTGCATAGAACTCATTGCGAACCATCTCTATACGCCCAGTTATGTATCTTTGCAATATGCTTTGCGGCAGTATGGATTGATTCCTGAGCGAGTAATGCTAATCACGAATATCACAACCCGCCACGCCCGCAATTTCAGCAATGCGTTGGGTTCGTTTGCATACCATAATGTTGGACGCGCATATTTTGCATTAGGTATAACATCACGCACAGAAGGCTCATCGACTTACATGATAGCAACTGCCGAAAAGGCACTTGTGGATACTATTCTTTTTACCACGAAGGTGCCCAATTCCTTAGTGGGATTGGAGCAGTTCTTAGAGGAAGATATGCGTTTCGATATGGATGCGCTGCGCGACATGAATATTCCGCTGCTGCAAACTATAGCCGATGTAGCACCTAAGCGAACCATCATACAAAATCTAATCACTCTATGCCAACGATGACTATTTTCGATGAAATGGTTGCGGCATATAATCCTCAAAATGCCGAACAACGCCTCAATGCGCAACATCAAGCCATGCAACATATTGTGCTTGCCGGTTTACAAAAAGGAGGATTCTTTGAGCATGCTGCATTTTATGGAGGTACGTGTCTGCGGATATTCCACAACTTACCCCGCTTCTCCGAAGATATGGATTTCTCGCTTACGGAGAAGAATCCGAGTATCCACTTGGAGAATTACTTCCAGGCTATTCAAGACGCGTTTGCATTCACTGGAAAGGATGTAGTGATCACTAAAAAAGAGAAGCTCAATTTCGGCCGCGTGGAATCTGCATTCCTCAAGGAAGATACCTCAGCTTACGATATAGCTTTCCGTACAGAGAAGACAATCAAGGTGAAGATTGAATTGGATACTGATCCTCCGCTACTGTTTGATACGGAGCAAAAAGTGTTGATGAAGCCTTACTCGTCAATGGTGCGTTGTTTTACCTTACCGGACTTATTTGCGGGCAAGATGCATGCCTTGGTTTATCGCAATTGGAAAACGCGTATCAAGGGGCGTGACTGGTTCGATTTTGAGTGGTATATTCGCTTTAATGTGCCACTGAACTTTGCACATCTTCAAGAGCGCATTCGAGAGTTTAGTGGACAAGAAGTGTCGAAAGAGGAGTATATGCAACTTTTGCGCGAACGACTTGCAACGGCCGATATCAATCAGGTGAAGCAAGATGTGATTACGTTCGTGGATCGTCCTTCGGAGTTGGATATCTGGTCGAATGACTATTTCCTGCAAATAGCAAGGATGATACGTTTTGTGTAAGGGAACATCTGAGTTTTTACCCTTTTTATAAACGGTAAAGCTTGTACCAATCTATGAAGCCGACAAATGCCTTCAGATTGTCAATAAATGTTCGATAATCTGTAAGACAGATGCACGATGAGACAGGTTCTTCGGAATCTGTCTCTTTTTTATTCCCGTAACTCACTGATATTTCGTCAAATACGTCATATATCGCATTGCGATTTTCGGTTCGATGATAATTCCCATATTTTACATATCGGTCATATTTTTGTGGCCGTATTGCTTTAATTATGCAAAATAATTTGCATATTTCAGATTTTTTTCGTACCTTTGCGCCGTAAACGACGCAAACATATAGAAAACGAATACTAGCATCAAATAAGCATGGCTTACCAAATAACATATTACACACCGGCTCCATTTGATGATATGCGCCTAATCTCAGATGGCAAAGTGCTGACCGGCTTATATTTTGTTGGTTCAAGTGATGAGCAAAAACATCCGCATGACGGAATAGAGGCGGACATCTCTGTTTTCCAAGAGACATGTAGATGGTTGGATATCTATTTCAGTGGCAGACAACCGGATTTTACGCCAGCGTTTTGCACGAATGATCTTACTCCATTCCGCAAGGATGTGCAAGAAATGATGCTTGCTATTCCGTACGGCGAGACCATGACTTATGGAGAGATAGCACAACGGTTGGCGAGTAAGCGCGGTATTGACAAGATGTCATCTCAAGCAGTAGGTGGTGCGGTTGGTTGGAATCCGATATGCCTGATTATACCTTGTCATAGAGTAATCGGCACAAATGGCAAAATGACCGGTTATGGAGGCGGTATAAAGAACAAACAGGCTTTATTAGAAATGGAAATCAAATTGTAAGCAAACATGCCCCGCTACGAGATACATAGTTGCGAGCAAATGATGGAACTCATTGGGCAGCTCGGATTCCTACCGCTTCTGGTGAGCGGCATATCCGGCTATTCGGCGGAAGAGATGGCGGACGAGGAATGTCGTTACGTTGTCTTTCCTGACGGCGGATGGGACTGGCCGTTATGGAAATGGAAAGGCATCATCATCAACGAGAGCGATTGTGTCTATGGCAAGTTCTTCAACGGGAAGGCAGGCTTTATCAGTCGCTCTTGGTGGCCGCATTTCTGCAACTGGCGCCGCAGTATCTATCCCATGCCGGAGAACGGCAGTATAGAAGGCATCATCTACCAGACGCTCTGCGAGCAAGACAGCATCATCAATCGGGACTTGCGTGCAGCGTGCGGTTTCTCCGGTCCGAAGATGCGGAGTAAGTTCGACGGCTATGTGACGCGCCTTCAGATGGCAACGCGCGTAGTGACGGAAGACTTCGTTTATCCGCGTGACAAGCATAACAGAGAATACGGCTGGGGATGGTCGTTGCTCACCACTCCTGAACGGCTTTATGGCAAGGATGCGTGTTCCGTTGATTGCTCACCGGAGGAATCCTATCGGTTGATGACCGAGCACTTGCATGCCGTCCTTCCCCATGCGACTGACAAACAAATAAGCAAACTATTAAGATAACATACTATGACACGATAAACAAGTGCCAATATGAAAAAACTATTCACCCTTGCACTTGCGGCACTATCGTTTGCCGCATGTTGCAAACAGCAAGCCTGTATGGACTATCCCACGGCGGAATGGGACAAGGCCGGCGAGATACTGATGCATACACCGCGGGAAGAACTGTTTGACGGCGTGGTACATCCCGCAGCAGGTATGTTCGATGGCTATATCAATGTAGAGGAAGCTGCCAGGGAACACCGCAACTATGCACGCATGCTTGAGAAAAACGGCATACGGGTGCATTTTGTCACCGACGTACTTTATGATACGGGTATAGACACCTTGCGCATGCTGGCAGCTGGTGGACTGCAGTATGACATCAGCGATTTCTGCGAAGCAGACTCAGCCAAGTCAGAAGAGTACAAGCAACAAGTTATAGGTCAGATGAGCCGTTCCGACCTGAGACGTTGTGTATTGCTGCGTCCGACGATTAAGTTGCACAAGACGGATAACAACACCGGCGTAGAAGCTGAGTATATCCACAACCCGATGATGAACCTCTATTTCACGCGTGACCAGAGCATCACCACGCCGCGCGGACATATCATCTGCCGCATGAACTCCTCGCAGCGCGCTATAGAGACGGATGTCATCGAGGTTTGTTACCAACATCTGGGTACTCCACCTATTCTGCGTATAGAAGGGAAGGGAAGGCTTGAAGGTGGCGATTATATCCCTGCCGGAACGATTGCGTTGATCGGATGCGGCATGCGTACGAACGACGAGGGAATCCGCCAGATCATGGAGGCGGATGCTTTCGGACACGATACGGTTGTCATCGTACGCGACCATAAACGCTGGCAGATGCAAATGCATCTTGATACGCATTTTAACATCATCGATCGCGACCTGTGTACGATGGTGCGCAGCCGATTGGAAGCAAAGCCCGGCGAACCTGAGTTCAACACCTGCGACATTTACGTGCGTGCTCCGGGCGAGAAGGAGTACCGGTTAGGGCAACGCGATATGTCGTTTGTGGAGTTTATACACTCACGAGGCATGCAGATCATCCCCATTGACGAAGAGGACGAACTCCATTACGCCAATAACTTCCTCACGATTGCTCCAAGGCATATCATGGCAGTAGGCGGTCAGAGCGAGACGTATCAGCAGCGGCTTCGTGATGCAGGTGTACAGGTCGAATGGATTCCGTTGGAGAGCCTGATAAACGGTTATGGGGCAGCACATTGTATGACACAAGTACTGAAAAGATATTAAATTAGAAGTTAGCGATTTGTTATGAGAAAACTATTCACCCTTGCACTTGCGGCACTATCGCTGACCGCGTGTGCCAAACAACCGAAAGACATGTATGAAGTAGATGAGTTTCAAACCAAGAGCGGAAAGACCGTGCGCCTGCATGCGCTCGTGCACTCCAGTATCCGTATCGAGTTCGACGGCAAGGAGATAGAGATAGACCCTTGCGGCAAGTTGGGAGACAAGACAATTGACTACAGCACGTTCCCGAAAGCGGACTATATCATCGTGACCCATGAGCATTATGACCACTTGGACAAAGCGGCTATCAAGCAGCTTTCCAAAGAAAGCACGCAGCTCATTTTGAACCAACGCTCCGCAGACGAGTACGGTGCAGGGATGGTAATGGCTAACGGCGATAAGTTGCAGTTGGCAGACAATATCTCCATTGAGGCTGTGGCGGCTTACAACACGACAGACGGGCATCTGCAGTTCCATCCGAAAGGACGTGATAACGGTTATATCCTGACGCTGGACGGCTTGCGCATTTATATTGCCGGAGATACGGAGGTGATACCTGAGATGGCGGACATCAAGGATATTGACATCGCTTTCCTGCCGTGCAATCAGCCGTACACGATGACGCCGGAGCAACTGGTTGAAGCTGCGCGTATCATCCAACCGAAAGTGCTGTTCCCGTATCATTACAGCCAAACCGACGTGACCGGCATTCCGGCACAACTGCCCGATATTGACGTTCGAATCAGGCATTATGAATAAATAGTATGCATCGTACCATCAGACTTGCGACATACGATGATATCCCTGCTATCATGCCGGTAATAGATGCGGCGCGGGAGATGATGCACGCTTCAGGTAATGTGAACCAATGGATCAACGGTTATCCATCGGAGGAAGCTATCCAAGCGGACGCGTAGATACGCATCGTGACAACCACATCATGCAGCACAACATCCTCAAGCACGGGTTTACCTACTGCGGAATCATTTATTTACTTTCAGGCGACGAACGCCTGGCATACCAAAAGACGATATGAAAAAACTATGTTTTATCCTTGCAGCTATCATCTATGCAAGTGCCATAAATGCTGATCTGAAAGAGGACTTTAATTCCCTCACTTCCGGTTCGTGGGCAACAGAGACATCGGTTGAGTTGCCTTCCGGCACGTGGATGTTCGGAGGCGGATTGCAGTACAACAAGTCGAATAATGTGGTGTCGCTCAAGTTCAATCAAACCGGAGCCTATCTCATCACACCGGTGCTTGACAGTGTGACCTCTGTTGAGTTCAAACATCGCAGCGGAGGAAGTCAAAAAAAGATTGATGTCGCCTATCGCATCAATAATGGAGAATGGGTTGACGTGAGTTCGGTCAACAGTCCTTCCAGTTCGACGTTTTCCAGTTTCTCATGCAAAACAGGAACGGACTCCGCTCAGAGCGTGCAGGTAAGGTTTAGCGGGACGAACAACACCTACATTGATGATGTGGTTCTCAAGCAATATGTCTCGGGTTCGGGCGATCAGGGAACAGTCGTGCCGGAAGAACCCGATCCGGAGTTCACGCGGCCTACCTATACCGCTACGCATGCTACATACTATATCTCGCCTGCGGGCAATGATGAATCGGGTGATGGTTCGTTCGACAAGCCTTGGTTCAATCTCGGCAAAGCTGTTTCGGTGGCGCAAGCGGGAGACGTCATCTACTGCCGCGGAGGAAGATACAAAATGTCATGGCGAGGCACGGACGGCAAACTTACTATTCGACTCAAGCAGTCAGGTACAGCCGAGGCGCCTATCGTGATCTCGGCCTATGAAAACGAGAAACCAGTCTTCGACTTTGAGCAGCAGTTGCTCGATTGCAACCGCAAACCCTCTAATGTCGGCGACCGCGGTATTCATCTGACAGGTGACTACTGGATCTTGTTCGGCTTGCATATCACCCACGCTACTGACAATGGTATCAAACTCGAAGGCTCGCACAACCGTATTGAGCGGTGCGAGTTCAGTTATAATCTCGATACGGGTATTCAACTCGGCTTCGGGCATAAGTTCTCGGATACGTTCCCCGGAGTAAGCAAGAACGATGGTTCGTATTGCGCATACAACGATATCGTGGACTGCGACAGCCATCATAACTGCGATTGCGATGCCAACTACGGTTCGGATGCGGACGGTTTTGCTTGTAAGATGCATAACGGCAAAGGTAACCGCTTCATCCGTTGTCGCGCTTGGCGTAACTCCGATGACGCGTGGGATCTGTTTGAGACGGACTACGACGTTATTCTGGCGGAGTGCTGGGCGTGGGAGTCGGGTAACAAAGACGATCACTTGTGGGTCAAGGACTACTTCGATACGAGCGCGTCTTTCTCCGGAAACGGCAATGGGATCAAGTTAGGTGGCAACGGCACAGGTGGTAGCAGCCAAGGTATCCATTACGCCTATCGTTGCATCGCTTTCGGATGTGACATCAGTTCTTCGGTCAAGGGTTTTGACTGTAACAACCACAAGGGCGGCCACGTGCTTGTCGGTTGTCTCGCTTTTGACAACAGTTATGATTATATGTTCGAGTCCGGAGGGTCGGATGCCAACACGTTCTATTACAACAATGTCTGTTTCGGCCGACAGGAGATTTCCGTGGGTACGGATGACTACAACGCGGTTGTCACTCCGCCGTCCAAACTCGGGTGGACGAACCATCTGGTAACCGGATTCTCGCGTGACGAATATGTCTCGCTCAGCGAGGATGATGCTATTGCTCCGCGACGCGGCGACGGCTCTATGCCGAGTCGTTTCGGACGACTGATGCCCGGAAGCAAACTCGTGGATGCGGGCGGCGTTGTACCGGAGTCGGTTATCCCTAATTGGAACCAACTGATTACGGATTTCCCGTTCCTCGCTTCGCCCGCTTCAGGCAAGGCGCATGACATCGGACCGTACGAACTGAAACAGGAAACGCCTGCTGCTGATGAAAGAATCACAAATATCCAATCACAAATGACAAATAAGATCCTCCGCAATGGTCAGCTTCTCATCCTCCACGCAGGCAAGACCTATACCATTACCGGATTGGAGATTAAGTAATAAAGGTTAATTGTCCCAGCATCGTTCGACAAGCGTGTTAGATAAAAAATAAATATGTTTTACTAATTATTGTCTAATCGACATATCATTTTGCAAAAAAGTCATCGCAAGATTACGTATTTTGTAATTTTATTTTGAATTACGGAATAGATTTTGTATCTTTGTAACATAAATCACGCAAGCAATGAGAGTAATTGCAAAGAAAGCCCTGGTAATTTACTATACCAATCACCCACAAGCCAAAGATGCCCTTGAAGAGTGGTACACAAAAACCGAAGAAGCTGAATGGCATAATCTGGCAGACATGCGTCAGACATTCAATTCCGTTGATTATGTAGGCAACCAGCATTATGTATTCAACATCAAGGGCAACGATTATCGTTTGGTTGTCGTTGTTCGGTTCACACCTCAGCAAGTGCTCATCCGTTTTATCGGCACGCACGCCGAATATGATAAAATAACCGACATTCAAAACATTTAAGTTATGGCAGCGCAAATCAAAACAGAAAAGGAATATGAGGCAGCAATGGCTCGCATTGAGGAGTTGTTGCCACTCACATGGGGCGATGGTGTTCCCGAGGATAGTCCAGAGAATCTTGAGTTGAATCTTCTCTCCGAACTTGTAGCGGATTATGAGGATGTTCATTATCCAATCGGTAAGCCATCTCTGACAGCCGTTCTCAAGCTTCGTATGTACGAGATGGGGCTGAACCAGAAAAACGTTGCTACTCTGTTAGGTATCAGCACACCTCGTATGAGCGAGATTATGCATGGCAAAACAGAACCAAGTCTCTCGCTCGCTCGTCAGATGTGCCTCAAACTTAACATCTCCCCAGCAGTCGCATTGGGAGTGTAGATGACGCTGTTTTGACAATACGTGTCAGTTACACACGACAGATAGCAGATTCATTGCATCGAAAAGTAAGAAAGAGAAACGCGAGCCGTCAGGCTCGCACTCTTTATAATGAGGTAGATGTGTCGGAAGCCTATTCTTAGTCGCGAGGGCACGATTATTTCGATGCTTTTATCGTTCGACCTGCAAAGTTACGAAAAAAAATCCATATATGCAAATTGGGAGAGTAAATTTTGGGAGAATTGTGGAGGAAAAGTGAGAAATTTAACGAGATGAGGGATTGCGCGCCCAAAAATGAGCGCGAAATGCAAAAAAATGATGGATCTGGTGAGTCAACTATTAAAGACTATTACCAACTATTGCGAAGGGATCCTGCATGACTTGCAGGGAGAATTGACGACGCAAGTCAGGAAGATGAATACACATGGATGTATGAAGTGTGATAGAGTGAAGAAAACTCGGATAATATCCGAGACAATGGACGAAATAAAAGCGAGTGCCGGAGCACTCGTTTGGATGTATTCACAGAGACGCTTCTCTGCTTTGCCCGGTTTAATGTCATGGACAGGGGACGGTATGTTTTATGGTCGCAAATTGCGACCTTGAAATTATTCAATCATCTCCCAATGACCGCCTTTGTCGGGACCGACGTGACGGATAAGATGAGACATCTTTTCTATATCACGACGAATCGTCATCAACGATACATTAAGTTTTTGAGCCATCATGCTCGTGGTCGTATGCGGATACTGAGCAACCGTTTTGACGATTTGTCGTTGCCTTTTGGTAAGTTTTTCTATAACATTTTCTGTAACATTTGTCACTTTTTCTGTAACATCCGGCTCGCCTTGACGGAGGTACTCCTCAAAGTCCGGTGTATATGTTGGTAGTTCTTTCATCAAACCTTTGCAACTGCAAAGGTACGAAAAATTTTTGATATTTGCAAACCGAAGAGCAAAAAATTTACAGAAAATGCAAAAATGTACAAAAAGATTTGGAAAACACAAAATGTTCAACGTATCTTTGTAGCGGATTTTGAAAAATATTGCTAAATTTTGCATAAAATTGCATAAAAAAAGTGTCACGTGACGTCACGTGACACGAAGTGACAAAAGTGTCCTTTGAAAAGGACGTTTTTTGTAGTATCTTTGCATCCGGTTTTTGAAATCAACCAACCAACGTCGCGCAAGCGGCAATATATAAACTTAAATTATTAACACTATGATTCAATTACAACAATCAAACACTTCAAGTCAACCAACTATGGTAAACATTCAACCTAATGTCGAAGACATGGACGATCTGCGTATCGTCGAGTACCTGAACCTTTCTACACTGCCCGAGCCGCTGCAACGAATGCTCTCGCAAGCCGCCACGCCTGCCGAGCGGGATATGCTGCTCATGGCTACACTCACAGCCACCAGTGCCTGTCTGCCAAACCTGTACTTCCGCTACGGCATGACGGGTAAGAAGTACTACGCCAACCTGCAATGTTTCATCCTCGCTGCGGCTGCCAGCGGCAAAGGCATCGCTAACCAAGCCTTGGAGATGATCCAACCCGTGGAAGACATCTATCCGACACTTATCCCGGGCGACAGCACGTTCCCTGCGTTCTTTAAGCGCCTGTACGAGAACGGCGGTCACGGCTATGTGCATGAGAGCGAAGGCTCGGTGATCACCGACATCTGGAAGTCGCAAGCCGCCACCTACAACTCCATCCTCCGCAAGGCGGCCGAACATGAGACAGTCAGCCACAACCGCGTCAAAGAGATGCAGGTCATCCCCTGCCCGCAGTTGTCGGTATTGCTCACCGGCACGTTCAGCCAGTACCATCACCTCGTCCCGAACATCGAGAACGGTTATTTCTCGCGTCTGCTGCCGCTTATCATCCGCGATACCCAACCCTTCGACAGCCGTTATGTTGAAGCCGCAGCTCCCGCCGAACCTATTAGCCGTCAGATTGGTCAGCAGTTGGCGAGGTTGCGCGCACAACTATACTGCAATCCCGAACAGGAGTGGTCGCTGACGAAGGAGCAGAAGTCACGCCTTGCTGCCCATCTGAGCACCGAGTACAGGGCGCTGATCAGCATGCTTGGCGAGAACTTCCACTCTGCCGTCGTCCGCATGGCGGTGCAGATAGAGAGGATAGCCCTCATCCTCTCTGCCTTAAGGTTATGCTCTCAGCGCTGTTCCGCTGAGCAGGCATCGACCATACATGGGCTATTATTCTGCTCCGACGCCGACTACACCACCGCCGAACTCATAGGCAGCAAGCTCATCCTCCACCTTGCAGCAGCCTATCGTCTCATCAACGGCGACACCACCGAACTCGTACCCGCCATCCAAACCACCTGCCAGAAGCAACTTCTCTTCACTGCCCTCCTACCCGAGTTCGAGATGAAGAATGTCCTCAAGCAGGCTGTAGCACATGGCATACCCGAACGCACAGCCTATCGCTGGACTGACACTTGGCTTCGCGATGGTTTGATTACCAAAGTAGCACACGGTCACTACCACAAAGTTGGCTAATTTGTGCGAAATATTGAGTGGCAGTTTTGGCAGTTTGGCAGTTTCTTCTACCTCGTGGCAGTTTCTTATGTGCTTGTTACCAATATTTTACGCACGAAACTGCCAAACTGCCACTCATTTTTTCTTCCACGTTGTTGGTGGTTGTTGGCAGTTCTTATCTCGTTGCACTCGAACGATCTGCTTCGCTGTATGGTTGACCTAATCCAAACACGCCCCAAACACGGTGCATAGTCGAGCCAATCCTAGACCATTGAGCCACCCACAAGCCAATCACACCCCAACCACAGCCCAACAGCATAACCATTTTAACTCTTTAACGTTCATGAAGTGAACCATTTTAACATCTATTCTTATGGCACAAGTAATTTATGCAGATGGAATCAAAACGGTGCGCGGAGCACTGGACACAGTAAAAGATGGCCAAGCCAACCGTGCACGCTGGATCAGCCGCTTGCGCTGGCAAGGCGAGAACAGCATCGCTCCCGACGGCAGTATATGGCACGAATTTTATCGCATGCACATGCACGAAGGCGCATGGTCAGACCGCGCAACCCGTAACCGCAACATCATCAAAGCCGCGCAACGCATGGCACACGACATTGAGCACGTGTGCTATCATCCCGAGGAGTACGGAGCGGAAGATATTGAGCAGGCAGAGATATGGAAGCGGAAGTACGCGGAATATATGGAGACTATACCGAAGGGGAGTACGCAGCACTATAAGTTCTACGGTTGGATGTTCACGGAGATCTATCGAGGGATGAGACGTGAGGCCGGAATAGAGTAAAAAAGAGCGACTTCGGTCGCTTTTTTTGTGTATTTACTTGCAAATGTCAAAATTTTTTCGTATCTTTGCGCCGTAAACGACGCAAATAAATCATTATTTTATCCGTTATCTCGGACATATCCAAACGCTCAACTGGCACGAACGCTTGTTCCTTGGTTTGCTCGTCAAATCGCTGATAAAATAATAAAGTTGCAAGCATGACTATTGATACAATAAAGATGTGTAGCCACTTGCAGCGAAAGCTGTTTGAAGGCGAATATCGTGCCATCCGCGAGCAGATAGAGAGCGACGAGACGTTAACGGCTGTCGTTCGTTCGCGGCAGTTGCATATCTATCGCAACGGCAAGAAAATATTGGTACTTGCCGGCAAGTCTGTACCGAAGATCATTAGAGAAGATAAGTTAACAAAATTATTATAAAAATGAAAATCGAACATCTCGCTATAGTGGTCTCTAACTTGCAGCGGGCAAAAGATTTCTTCTGCACGTATTTCGGCGGAGTAGTACCTGCACCGGACTACCATAATCCGCGTACAGGCTTGCACTCGTGCTTTGTGACGTTTGATGGCGAAGCACGGCTGGAGTTAATGCAATGGGAGAATATTCTTTTTGCTCCGACTCATCTGCAAGACAAGTCCTATTTCCATCTCTCGATGAGCGTAGGCAGCAAGGAGCAAGTCGATGCGCTTACCGCACGTCTGCAAGCAGACGGTTACACCGTTAAGTCCGCTCCACGCACCACCGGCGACGGATATTATGAGAGTGTCATCGTGCCCTTTGACGGCATAGAAGTAGAAATAACAATATAAAAAATGCACTTTCCGCAAAAATGGTAGGATTTTCCGGAATTTAGTTATTGGAAATATCAAAAATAAGCAGTAATTTTGCAGTGGATTTAATCGAGAGCACGAAGGCTCGAGAAAAATCGTTTTTTACGGATTTTAAAACATGCAATAAAAATGAAACAAGTTACATTATTTCTGACAGCCATGCTGCTTATCTGTTGCACACCACAGAATGAAGTGACAGCACAGGATCTTATGACAAAAATGTACATCACTATTGACGGCGTGACGCTTCCGGCAACGCTGGAAGACAATGGTGCAACACAAGCACTTGTGACACGCCTGCAAGCGGCGCCGGTTACCGTAACGCTCAACTCCAGCGGAGGTTTTGAGATTTGGGGCGCTTTGGGATTCTCGTTGCCTACCAGCAATACACAAGTCAACGCTCAACCGGGCGATATAGTGCTTTATAACGGTAGTAATATCTGTATGTTCTACGGAACGAACTCCTGGAGTTATACACGCCTCGGGCATATCCAATACAACTCGCAGGCGGAGTTGGAAGCCTTCCTCAAAGCAGGGCAGAGCAATATCAGCGTCACGTTGTCACTCACAGCCGGTACCACGACCGACATTGACCACGTGCGCACAGCCGGCGAACAGGGTGTGTATTACAGTCTGACAGGTCAACGCGTAGCGCACCCTTCGCGCGGGATATATATTAAGGACGGACAAAAAATCTTCATTCCATAATGAAAAATAACATTTATGTAGTCGATAGTATCGACGCGTACAACAAGCTATACAACCACGAGACGCTGCATCCTTTGGTGACGGTGCTTGATATCAACGAAAGTCCGGAGTGGATGAACGGCGCAACACTCAAGTATAGCCTATACGGTATCTTCCTCAAGCAAGGTGACGGTTGTTCGGCGCGTTACGGTCGCGAGAAATACGATTATCAGGAAGGAACCATCGTGACCCATGCGCCTGGTGAAGTGTTCTCCGTCGAATGGGACGACAAGCGTCCTATGCCGCCGTCACGCGGATTGCTGTTCCATCCCGACCTTATCTATGGCACAGCGCTCGGCAAGAAAATCAAGCAATACTCGTTCCTTGATTACGGTGAGCGTGAGGCCTTGCATCTTTCCCAATCGGAGCGGTCGGTTATCATGGCACTCATGGACCAGATAGAGAGCGAAATGCAGCATGCCATCGACAAACATACGCAGACGCTTATCACCGATACAATAGGACTGCTCATGGATTATTGCCTGCGGTTCTACGACCGGCAGTTCATCACGCGCCATAAGCAATGCAGCGATGTGTTTGTGGCTTTCCAACGCCAGCTGAAGGACTATTTCGAGAGTGATCAACCGGCGCAGAATGGTCTGCCATCCGTGGCGTATTTCGCGGACAAAGCCCATCTGTCTGCAGGTTATTTCGGCGACCTCATCAGTAAGGAAACCGGCACGACAGCACAACGACATATTCAGGATGCGGTCATCGAACGCTCCAAACATCTGTTGTTGGAGAGCAACCGCTCAGTAAGCGAGATCGCGTACGAACTGGGCTTTGAGTACCCGCAACACTTCACACGTTTGTTCAAGTCCCGCACTGGCATGACCCCGAACGAGTACAGATTAACAGCATAATCAATATGAGAAAATTATTCATCCTCGCACTGGCAGTCATCGGTTTGGCTGCGTGCACAAAAACGAACAACAGTATGCAACTAACACAAGAATGGGACAAAGTATTCCCGCAATCCGACAAAGTAAGTCACGAGAAAGTGACGTTCGTCAACCGCTTCGGCATCACGCTCGTAGCCGACCTCTATAAACCGGTTGACGCAGAAGGCAAACTGTCAGCTATCGCTTGCAGCGGTCCTTTTGGAGCCGTCAAGGAGCAATCGAGCGGTTTGTATGCTCAGGCATTGGCAGAACGCGGATTCCTGACCATCGCATTCGATCCGAGTTATACCGGAGAGAGTAGCGGTGAACCGCGTTATATCGCTTCGCCGGACATCAACACCGAGGACTTCTGTGCGGCAATCGATTACCTCATGACGCGCGACGATGTGAACCCCGAGCAAGTAGGTATCCTTGGCGTGTGCGGATGGGGTGGAATAGCCCTCAACGCAGCGGCGCTCGACCCGCGTATCAAGGCAACCGTAGCCACGACGATGTACGACATGAGCCGTGTGTCGCAGAACGGCTATCACGATGACGGCGACAGCAAACAGGCACGTGATGCGATGCGCAAAGCACTTGCCGAACAACGTCTCATCGACTACCGCAACGGCTCTTACGAACGTGCCGGCGGCGTTATGGAAGACCCGACCGATGCACCATGGTACTTCAAGCAATATCACGCGTATTACAAGACCCCGCGCGGCTATCATAAGCGCAGCCTTAATTCCAACGAGGGCTGGAACAAGACTTCCGTCCTGCCGTGGCTCAATGCCGGTTTCCTCAAGTTCACCAACGAGATTGATAACGCCGTGCTTATCCTGCATGGCGAGAAAGCGCATAGCCGTTATTTCGGCATCACGGCGTACGAGGACATGACCGGTGCTAAGGTCGATTTTCCGGGACAGGACGCTAACCTCCAACCGATGAATGCACCGCTTGCCGAGCCGTTTATCGTCGTACGCGGCAACAAACAACTTTACATCGTTCCGAACGCAACGCATTGCGACCTCTACGATGGCGGTGAGGACAATTATATCCCGTTTGATTACCTCGCGAACTTTTATAAGGAGAACCTAAAATGAGCAAAGTAGTAGTTATTTCCACCAGTCTCCGCCCCGGCTCGAACAGCCATATGTTAGCGGAGCAGTTTGCCGAAGGCGCCAAGAGTGCCGGACATGAAGTCGAACTTATTTCCCTACGTGGCAAAGAAATCAAGTTCTGCATCGGTTGCTTCGGCTGCCAACACATTGGTGCTTGTGTGTTCAAGGATGACGTACCGGCCATCATGGAGTCCGTGCTCAATGCGGATGTGGTATGCTGGGCAACGCCGATCTATTACTACGAGATGGCAGGTCAGATGAAGACACTCATCGACCGCATGAACGCGATGTATCCAAAGGATTACAAGTTCCGCGATATCTATCTGCTGACCACCGCAGCCGAGGACGAGGAGTTCACTCCCAAGCGTGCCGAAAGCGGTCTGCAAGGATGGATTGATTGCTTCGAGAAAGCCTCGCTTAAAGCCCATCTTTTCTGCGGCGGCGTGAATGACCCGCGTGAGATTACCGGCAACGCCAAATTGCAAGAAGCTTACGAATTAGGAAAGAATATCTAATATGCGCAAACTAATAACCCTTGCTGATTGCGGACGTGTGGATCTGAACGCACTGGAATGGACACGTCAGCCGGCAGCGTGCGAGATTAATGGCGACACGATCGCCATCACTACCGCGCCGCATACTGACCTGTGGCAACGCACGTACTACCACTTCCGTAATGATAACGCACCGGTGCTGCAGATGCGCACGTGTGAGAAGTTTTTCAGCTTCATCGTCAAGACTGATTTCACGCAGAGCCATCATCGTTTTGACCAATGCGGCATCGTTATGTATCTGGACAGCGAGAACTGGATCAAAGGCTCCGTAGAGTACGAGAACGAGCAGTTTCAGCACCTTGGCAGCGTGGTCACCAACGGCGGTTATTCCGATTGGGCAACCACGGCTATTCCGGCGGATGTAAAGACGATGTGGTACCGCTTGTCGCGCCGCGAAGATGATTTCTGCATCGAGTGCTCGACTGACGGCGTGTCGTTCAGCCAGATGCGTGTGTGCCATGTAGCTGCTGCGGCTGACGAGATACGTTTCGGTATCTATGCCTGCTCGCCGGAGGAGTCGTCATTCACCGCTGTCTTCTCCGATCTGCGCATCACCGAATGTGCATGGCTCGCCCACGATGGTCAACAACCGGATAAAGAATAATGAAGTTATGAGAAAACTATTTACCCTTGCACTTGCGGCTTTATCGTTGGTCGCCTGTGCGCAAAAACCCAATGACAAAATGGAAACGAAAGCATTAGTAGTCTTCTTCTCCCATGCGGGCGAGAACTACGCAGTAGGCAACATCAAGGTCGGCAATACGAAGATTGTAGCCGATTATATCAGCGAACTGACGGGTGCTGACCAGTTCGAGATCGTGACGCACAAGTACGACGGCATGGAGTACAACGCCCTGACCGAGTTGGCACAAGAGGAAGCACGCAACAACGAGCGTCCGGCGTTTGAGGGCAAGTTGGAGAACCTTGACCAATACGATGTAGTGTTCATCGGCGGACCTATCTGGTGGGGAACATATCCGCAAGTTATGTTCACGTTCTTCGACACCTACGACCTCAGCGGTAAGACCATCTATCCGTTCACCACGCATGAGGGAAGTGGTCTGGGACATACGGTAAGCGACATCAAACGCGCCTATCCGCAAGCTGAAGTCAAACCCGGTTTCAGCATCTACGGCCACGAGGTTCGCTCGAACAAAGCCAAGGTGGAGAAATGGATTAAAGGTCTAAATCTGTAAAACACCAAGTTTTTCGCTTTTGTTCCTTATAAAATTACAAAATCTATAAGGGAAAACACTGGGTTGTTTAAGAATAAACAGCCAGAACTATAGAAAGAGCACCTGACGCTTGCAAAAGTCAGGTGCTTTTTGTACCTTTGTGGTGTATTTAATAAGGTTATTAAAGCAACTAATTAGAAGAGATTATGTACAAATTAGGAATTGACATCGGCAGCACGACGATCAAGATGGCGTTGATCAAGATAAATGACGAGCATCTTGCCATCAGTGGTAATACACATATCGAAATTCTTGCCACCGATTACCGCCGCCACAACGCAGAACCGATGAAAGTCGGCGCAGAGATGATTGCAAAGCTCTTTTCACCTTTCACCTCTCACCTTTCATCGTTACAGATTGGCATCACCGGCTCGGTAGGAATGGGCTGTGCGCAGCGGCTCAAAGTGGGTTTTCATCAGGAAGTGATAGCTGCCGCAGAGGTGGTCAAACAGCTCTATCCCGACGTGCACACCCTGGTGGACATCGGCGGAGAGGACAGTAAGATGATCTTCTTCGAACAAGGTCGTGTGCCGGACATGCGCATGAACGGCAACTGCGCAGGTGGCACCGGTGCGTTCATTGACCAGACGGCCACGCTGCTCGGCATTGAGACATCCGAACTGAACGACCTTGCAGCCCAAGCCGAGCATATCTATCCGATAGCTTCGCGCTGTGGTGTGTTCAGCAAGACCGACATACAAAACCTTATCTCGCGTTCAGTGAGCAAAGAGGACATTGCTGCTTCGATGCTCAATGCCGTTTCGATGCAGGTGGTCAGTGCATTGGCTCGCGGCACGGATGTGCATGCGAAAGTCTTTCTTTGCGGTGGTCCGTTCGCATATATTCCCGAACTGCGCAAGCACCTGCTGAAAGCGTTGAATATGTCCGAAACGGATTGTATCGTGCCGGAGTACACGCAGTTCATCCCTGCTATCGGCACGGCATTATTGGCAGACGGTGAACCGCTCTCATGTACGCAAGTGCGCGCGCTATTCTCAACTGATCATTGCGCGACGGCATCTCTTGCGGGAACCTTGCCTCCACTTTTTGCGAGCAAAGAGGATTACGAAGCATGGCTGACGTCGAAAGAGCATAAATACAACCATACTGCAATAAATCGTGTTGAATCGGCATTAATTAGCACTCATCAGCGCTATTTTCTCGGTGTGGACAGCGGTAGCACGACCACCAAGATTGTCCTGTTAGACGAAGCGGGCAGGATTGCATATCGTAATTATAGTTACAACGACGGCAACTCGTTCAAGGCATTCCAGAGCGCGCTCCAGCGAATGCACGACACGCTCGGTGAGGACATCGAGATAGCAGGTAGTTGTTCCACCGGCTACGGCGAGCAGTTGCTTAAAACGGCTTTTCATTTGGATTACGGTATCGTAGAAACCATGGCACATTTCATGGCAGCGAAGCACCTGCAACCGGACGTGTCGTTTGTGCTCGATATCGGAGGTCAGGACATGAAGGCTATCTTCGTGGAACACGGTAGCATCCAACGCATTGAAATCAACGAAGCCTGCTCGTCCGGTTGCGGCAGTTTTATCATGACGTTCGCCCGGCAGTTGGGCTACGAGGTAAGTGATTTCGCCCGCATGGCAGCACTTGCGCAACATCCTTACGACCTCGGCACACGCTGCACGGTGTTCATGAACAGCAAGGTCAAACAGGCTATGCGTGAGGGTGCGCAGGTGGAGGATATAGCAGCCGGTTTCAGTTATTCGGTCATCAAAAACTGCTTGTACAAAGTGCTCAAACTTCAATCGTTTGACCAACTCGGCGACCATATCATGGTTCAAGGCGGCACCTTCCGCAATCACTCTGTCGTGCGTGCGCTCGAAGTGCTCACAGGCAAAGAAGTCGGCTTTGGTCCCAT
>Ga0310690_10000466_pt1 | contig 86495 bp, 80 predicted proteins | sample AusTroGonzalo_MG_2_FD_207661 | JGI IMG/M metagenome (GOLD analysis project Ga0310690, IMG submission 207661) | Bovine rumen microbial communities from tropical cattle in Woodstock, Queensland, Australia - Gonzalo_04 (v2) (version 2) | ecosystem: Host-associated > Mammals > Digestive system >...
CCGGCACAGAGATGGTTATGCCTGGCGATAACATCACAATGACAGCAAAACTTATTCACCCGATTGCTATGAACGAAGGTCTTCGTTTCGCTATCCGTGAAGGTGGTCACACTGTCGGCGCAGGTGTTGTTTCTAAGATCTTGAAATAAAACCCTGCATAACGGGTAACTAAATACACAAAAGAACCTTGAGATTACTCAAGGTTCTTTTTTTTACTCCCGACATTTTATCAAACACCATTTTCAAAAAACTCAAAAAAAAATACGTAGATAACTAAAAATCAAAAAAGCTTGGAAAATAGGTTAGATAAAGTAGAAATAAAAGCGAAAGTTCCGGAGTGTACAAAAAGAGTACATGAGGAAACTTTCGTCCTGAAATTTATGCTTTAGATAACCTGTTATACGAGCTTTTTCTTATATCCTTGTGCGACGACATACGTCTCCGGCGACGTCTGCCTACTTGCATCTGGCTTAAAGTGCGAAACTTTGGAAAAATTCTTTTTCATATCGGCAAGCAATTCGCCTTCTGCACCGCCTTGAAAAACTTTAGCAATAAATATGCCGCCATCGTTCAAAACTTCTTTTGCAAAAGCGTATGCCGCTTCAACAAGGCCGATGGTGCGCAAATGGTCTGTCTGTTGATGTCCGGTCGTATTGGCCGCCATATCGCTCATCACAATGTCGGCAGGCCCGTTTAATAAAGCTTTTAATTTATCGGGCGCATCTTCAGATGTAAAATCTTGGCAAATAAGCGTTGCGCCTTCAATGGGCTGTGTTTCCAATATATCAATACCGACAACCTGCCCTGTGCCTTTGTTGCGCTCGACGGCAATTTGCGTCCAACCACCCGGCGCACAACCGAGGTCAACAATTGTTTTGCCTTTTCCTAAAAACTTATATTTTTCATCAAGCTGTACCAATTTAAAAGCTGCACGCGAGCGATAACCCATACGCTTAGCTTCAGCCACATAGGGATCATTTAATTGCCGCTCAAGCCACTTGTTTGATGATGTTTTGCGATATTTTGAAGTTTTCACCCTCACTGTTAAGCTCTTGCGTCCGCGGATAATCTTAGCAGACTTTGTCATTTTACCCATTTTTCAACTCCTCTAACATAGCATCTTGCGCACTTTTAAACGACACAATAAACTCATCAAAGCCCAAAACATCATAAATGGCCTTAAAAATCACGCAGGCCGCCACAAAAATCGGCGCCCGATCCTGCCCGATATATGCAGACTTTTCTCGCTGATCAAGGCTCATATTTTCAACCGCGCACACAATTTTATCTATATCTTTGCATGCAACACATGCACCATCATTTTTTTCACGCGTATAAAAGCCATCTTCTTTAAGCATGGAACAAAGTCTCAATGGCGTGCTTGATGTGGCAATTAAACAACAATCTTTTTTATATTTCTCTAAATCTGCTTTTTTTGCAAACTCACAAACCAAAGCCTTAATATCTTTCTCAAGCCTCAGGGCATTTTCCTTTTTATATTCTTTTAAATCATAAGCTTCTGCTGCATTTCTTACACCCCAGGGAATAGAAATCGTGCGCAAAATTGTAGCTGCCGCATTATTTTGCGCTAAAGTGATTTCTGTTGAAGCCCCGCCTAAATCATACACCACAACATATTCTTTATCTTTTGGTGCGTTCAGCATTGCACCTCTTAAATTAAGCCTTGCTTCTTCTAAGGTGTCAACAATCTCCAAATCAAGCCCCGTTTTGAGCTTAACAAGCCTTGCAAATTCTTTGCCGTTTTTTGCCGTTCTGCAAGCAGCTGTTGCAACGGCTCTATATTTTTGAACATTATTTTTTTTAATCAAAGAGGCGTATTCACTTAAAGCTTCAAGCCCGCGCTCAATAGCAGCTTTTGAAAGCAAGCCTGTTTCAAACAGGCCCTCTCCTAATTTTGTTTGTTTGGAATCTTTACAGATAACATCTCCGTTTTCATCGGCAATACGAAGCCTGCAGGAATTAGAGCCCAAATCAATGCACGCTGTTTTTCCTATTCTCATCTCTTTTTCTCTTAAAATAAGGATGCCGTCTAAAACGTTTTTTAGAAAAATATTTTTTATTCTGCCGACCATGATGCATTAAATCAAGCAAAATCCCTTCCCTGATACCACGATCAGCAATCGTAATCTCAGCAATCGGAAAACTTGAAATAAGCCCCTCAATAATGGCACAACCTGAAATCGTCAAATCAGCCTTCGAAGGACCGATACATCTGTGCTTGCGGCGCCCTGCATCACCCATGGTTTTGATTTTATTAATCACATTTTCAATTTCCACACCCGAAAGGGAAAGTCCGTCGACAGCCGATCTGTTATAATGAGACAAACCCAAGTGAACTGCGCCCAAAACGGTGACAGTCCCTGAAGTACCGATGACTTGAATTTCTTGATTTTGTATAGCCTCATAAATGTGGTATTTTTCATCAAAATCCGAAAGTATTCCTTGAGTACGTTCAATAATTGTATTATAAGCCAAATTAGTCATTTCCTGCTTCGGAAAAGCCTCTGAAATTGTCACAACGCCATAAGGTAGCGAGACAAAACCCTCAATAAATGTTTTCCCTTCTTCCGTAACACGTGCAAGCGAAATTTCCGTTGAACCACCACCAATATCAAAAATAAGCGCACGTTTTATGTTCCGATTTAAAAGAGGCAAACACCCTACGACTGCCAAACGTGACTCTTCTTTAGAAGAGATAACCTCCAAATTAAGGCCAACATCTTTTTGGATCATACTCAAAAATTCATCAATATTTTTAGCACGCCTGCAAGCGGCTGTTGCCACAAATCTTGAATGCTCAATTGGCGCGTACTCTTCCATAACACTTTTACAAACCTTCAAAGTATTAACAGTACGGCGCATCGCAGCTTTTGAAAGCAGGTTATCTTGAATAATACCTTCACCCAAACGTGTGATCTTTGAAAAAGTTTCAACCACATGAAAGGAAGTCGGCGTCGGTGTTGCAATGACAAGCCGACAGGAGTTCGTTCCTAAATCAATAGCAGCATAAAAAGGAGAATCTGTCTCTTTTTTCAAAGGCAAATAAGGCTTTGTTTTGCGCTTGTCACCTTTATGAAACACTTACATTATCTCCAAATTGGCACGCAATTTTTCTCTTAAAACATCAATCGAAACAAGATTTTTATTTTCATCTTCATAATACCAATATGTCCACCCGTTGCAAGCCGATGCATTCTGTGCAGCAGCTCCGAGTTGATGAATTGAACCTTCATTCTCACCGTTTTTGACCGTCCCATCAGAACGGATCATTACCTGATGTTTACGACTCAAATCGTAAAGTATTGTTCCAGGTTTGAGCAAACCTTGTTCCACGACGGTTCCGAACGGTATTCTTGCCTGTTTTTTCTTGACAGTATACTCAAGCTCATCAAACTTGCCTTCTTCAATAGAATCAATACGCTTTTGTGCACCCTTGACATAAACTGCATCTTTTTCAATACCGATAAATGCACGACCGAGTTTTTTAGCGACAGCACCTGTTGTACCTGTTCCAAAAAACGGATCCAAAATAACATCACCAACTTTAGAAGATGACATAATGATACGATACAACAAAGCTTCAGGCTTTTGCGTAGGATGAAGCTTATGCCCATATTCATCTTTTAAACGTTCTTTTCCTGTACAAATCGGTATTTCCCATGTTGAACGCATCTGCACATCTTCATTCAAAGCTTTCATAGCTTCATAATTAAAAGTATATTTCGATTTTTGCCCTTTGACAGCCCAAATGAGTGTTTCGTGGGCATTTGTAAAGCGTGTTCCTCTAAAATTCGGCATTGGATTGACTTTATTCCAAATAATATCATTTAAGATCCAAAAGCCTAAATCTTGTAGAATTGTTCCCACACGAAAGATGTTATGATACGAACCAATAACCCATAAAGAACCATCATCTTTTAAGACGCGACGCGCTGCCATAAGCCAACTTAATGTATACTCATCATAAGCTTTCATACTTTCGAAACTGTCCCACTCTTCAAACACACCATCAACTGTGGAATTATCCGGTCTGCGAAGCGCATCACCAAGCTGCAAGTTATACGGAGGATCAGCAAAAATCACATCAACTGATTTTTCCTCCATCTCATTCATCACCTTGATACTATCATCATTAATGATGGTGTTCATAATTTTCTGGGTCTTAATTTTTGCCATTTATCTACCCTTTTTGGATAACACATAATGGCTCTATAGTAAAAAAAGATTAGTTATAATTTTATTAACGAAAATGAATTTTATTTCAATAAAAAAAAAAGCTCTTGTTTTATCTCAAAATTTCACGAACTTGCGCGTCACGCCCCTCAATAATAGCTATTTCTTTTTGAGAGATACCTTCAATTTTTGACATTTGCTTCTGTTCTTCAATCAAATTTTGGTACCACTGTTTTTTTGCTTCATTCATATCAGGTGTAATCTGCGAAGAAAGCACATCAATCACTCTTTGAGTGTGCCTTTGCAGCTCATAGGCTTTCAAAATTGTTCTAAGGCGTTGCTCGACATAAAAGAACCTCTTAGGATCAATACAATTCTTATCAAACCAAAGTTTCACAATAAAAGGAACACGCTCGGAAGCATTTTGATTATCAAAAGAAAAATCCTCCGGAATTTTAGCCATATATCCACGTTTAACATATTCCGACCACTGATTTAAAAAAAGGTCAACTTCTTTAGCAGATACAGCATCTGTAGTTTGTACAATCGGACAAAGCCTTGAAAAACGCAATTCAATCACCCGAATGCTCAAAAACTTTAACAATAGGAGAAAACAACAAGCCAACAACAAATAGCGTTTCACAGACATCTCTTTACCATCTTAAACCGGATATTAAATAGTCTGGATACACATCATAACTCAAAGATAAAGCCCGCGCTTTTTGTACATCAGGAATATAACCTTCCCCAAGTGCATGCATATGTACCCCTTTTGAAACAAGAAGCATATCAGTACCCATCAACGATGCCGATTTCATATCGCTTAAAAAGCTATCCCCTATAAACAACATCTTTTTTGGAATCTCATGAAAACATTCTTTGGCATAAGAAAGGATATCAGAATCAGGCTTACCAACCGTCATAATGTCACCACCTAAAAGTGCATACTGTTCAGCAACGGCGCCAGCACTCAAGCAAACTTCTCCCGCATAATGCGTTGCAATATCCGTCCCGACAGAAACAAGAGGCAACCGTAAGGCAACTGCTGTTTGTAAATCCTGATTATAGTCCTCCACTGTCTGTTTTGAAAGATTAATATCGCCAATAAATACAAAATCAGCTTTGCTCAAATCAGAAACTTGTTCATAATTAAGCCCTGCAAAAATACCCCCGGCAGCCAGTCCACCCAAATTATAATATTTTCGACCGAATTTTTGATTGTTTTTCAATTTGTAATGCAAAATGTCACCAGCTGTCACAATACCCTTCAAATTCTTCAAATCAAATGCCACATCTTCTAAGCTCTGAGCCAACTCTTGCACTCTTAAGGGGGAATTTGAAAGAATAACAACATTAATCCCCCCATCATGCATATTTTTCAACGCTTTCAGTCCCTCCGAAGCGATGCCGTTTCCTTTCGTCAGAACACCGTCAAAACCACATATAACACTATCATATGCGCCTATAATCTTTGATATTCCGACAATCGGTGTAATTTGTTTCATTTTAGGTACCTTAGTTCATATTTGATTTGCATTTTTCTTTTTACTTACTTTTTTTCGAAAAGAAAAGTATTTATGCAAGATATATGTTAAAATAGTGGAAAAAGTCAAGTAAATTCCTTGAGCCAATAAGGGATTAATTTTGCAAATTTCAATCAAAAAGGATAACCCGATAACATTTGCAAAAAACAAGAAAATGTAAACGCTCCAAGCCTTCATAAATTCGGCAAAAACATCACCCTTACTTTGAAAAACATAATATCTCATAGTTAAAATTGAGAGATTAACAGTCACAAACCACTGTATCAAAAGTGAAAACAAATAAGGCAAACCACAAACAGCAAACAAAAAGGCATAAAAGGCATAAGCAAATACCGTATTAAACCCACCTACCAACAAAAATCTGATTTTTTCTGGAATTTTTTCAAACCATAAATGCTCAATTTTAAGATACAAATCAATCAAAAACGGGTATTTAGCATGAAATTCAAAATTTTTTAAAAGGTTCTTATCTAAAAGTGTTTCAAGCTCTTTTGAACGCCAATCAGATAAAACATTTTCATCAAAAACATCTTCTTTATGACAATCGTCAATAGTCGTCACTGAAGGATGAATCATAATTTCGACATCATCATAATTGTAAGGCACCAAAATCTTTTTAAAGTGTTCTTTAGAAAGCTTGCATGTGTAAAGCATCGTGTAAAAATAGGTTTTAGATTGATAAGCATTCAGTAAGCAAAAAAAACGAAGAAGAAAATATTTAATAAGCCCACCATCAAACAAAAAAGAAAAACTTTTATTTGTCTTTATCGTCATTAAGGCGCATTCGTTAATCACTCTGATACGTTTAATGCCATATTTTTCCTTTAATTCGAGCATCACCTTAAAAATAAGCGGAATCATATGCACATGCCTGTGACTGTCAATATGCTTTAGTTGTACGCCCATCTGTTGTGCCTTAATGATTTGCGCTTCCATTTCGGCTCTCACTTCTTCCCGTAACATCTTTGGCTTAAAAATTGAAAACAATAAAAGCTTCAAAAAACCGTTTTTAAATTTACCATCCTTTCCCGTCAAAAGAGGAATCTTTGAGGCGTCTAATGCCGGATATTCGTTCGTTAAGTTAACATGAAGTCCCAAATCTAAGTTCGGCATTTTCGTTGAAAGTTCAATAGCCTGAGTGGCATATTTTTGATTGACCATCAAGCTTGCGGCATTCAAAATCCCATCATTATAAGCTTCAAAAATTGCCGCATTCACACCTTGAGAAATACCAAAATCATCAGCATTGAAAATGACTTTATTACTCATCTTTTTTCTTCTGTTCAATTAAATCTGCCAAATAAAGCGGACGCTTTTTGACTTCAATATGAATTTTGCCGATATATTCACCGATAATTCCGAGCGTAATGAGTTGAACCGCGCCGACAAACCCCACAACAGAAACAATTGTTGCATATCCTGGTGTCGGATTGTGTTGAATAAAATGTTCAAAAATCACGTACAGACCAAGCATAATCGAACAAGCGGCACCGATAAAACCGATCCAGGTTGCTAAATGAAGCGGCCGCACCGAAAACTGTGTAATGCTACTAATAGCGAGCTGAAAACTTTTAATAAAGTTATATTTTGTACGCCCACTGAAACGTTCGGGTGCCACAAAATCAATCACCTTGACTTTATCATTAGGCATAATCCAACTTAAGAGCCCTCTAAAGAGCCTATCTTGTTCATTAAACCCCTTCAAAAAATCGACATATTTGCGATCAATCAATCGAAAGTCAGGCATACTTTCAGGAATTTTTGTTTCGGAAAGCAAATTCAAAACAAAATAAAAGCTCTTCGCGCAAAACTTGTAAAACCAAGACGTCGCAACATTATCGACCCGCTTTGTCAACACAATTTCATATCCCTCTAGCCAAGCCTCTACCATTTGAGGAATATATAAAGGTGGATGTTGCAAATCAGCATCCATAAAAATAACGGCATCACCCTTAGCGTAGTCCATACCGGCCGTCATTGCAATTTCGTGTCCGAAATTACGTTTCAGATTAACCATCTTCACACGTTTGTCTTTCTTGATAAGCTTGTCAATTTTATCAAACGTTTCATCTTTGCTACCATCATTAACAAATAAGATTTCAAAGCTCACGTTTTTGACTTTATTGAGCTCTTTATTTAATTCTTCATAGAGCTTTTCAACATTACCTTCTTCATTGTAGGCTGATATCACTATACTCACTGTTTTCATTTATCGTTCTCCCGAAACATTATAAAAACCATAATAAACCTGTTTAACTTTTTCCTTGCCAAATCTGTTTTGAACTTTAAGCTCTAAAACTTGCGGGGAAGAAACAAACTTCATCTTTTTCCTTATAGCATTAAATTCCGCTTGTCCGCTTGTTAATATGAGGGCACCAGAACTTGCCACATCATTTCCGTCAAACCATGGATTTTGTTTTAAATCCCCCCAAATAATAGGTTTTGGTCTTGAAGGTGCAAAAAGTGCCGCATTATTTGCCCACCATACATCACCGGCAACATATTTAAAAGGTAATTTACCATTTTTGGCATACCAAATCTCATCCAGTTTTTGACCAAAAGCTTGAGCATCAAGTTGAAATTTATCGCTTTTGTTTAAACAAATAATCAAACCTTGAGCAGTCAGCATCAAAAACATTACAACATAAACACCGATATATATTTTTTTCTTGAACACATCGGTCAGCTTGCACGGCACAAATGCAAACAACAAAACACCTAACAAATAAAGTGCTGGAAAACCCCACATACTTTTAAGTTTCATTCCGCCGATAAAACTGATGACGATCATCAAACAAATCGGTAAGACCCCCATAATAAGCAAAAAGTCTTTTTGTGTACGTGTTAATTTAACATCTAAACGTTTGGCTTTACAACAGGCAACAGCATAAATGAACAGCGTGCCAAGCCCAAACAAAACTTGTGCAAATCCAAATTTTAAGGGATATATAAAATGTTTCAAAATCGGCCAATCTGCGAAACTATCCGCCGAACCGCGCCCAATCAAATACGAAAAGGATAAAAAATGATTTTGCCAAAGCCAAACAAGATGCGGCAAAATCACAAAAAAACAAACTAAACCAGCCACATAAGGCTGCCACATTTTGAGCTTGATACGCGCATTCGAATTATAGAGCATAAAAAAGACCATAGAAAAAAGCAAAATCCCGCTTGTGTATTTATTAAAGAGATTTAAACCTGCGAACAAACCAACCAATATCCAATCTTTAACCTCATTTTGCTTCAAGGCACGATAAAAATAGAAAGCGCATATCGGCCACAAAGCAAGCGACACCACATTGACATTGTATTCAATAGCACTAAAGCCATAATAAATCACACCTTCCAAAAGCATCACCGAAAAAACGGCCCTGTCATTTGATAAAAAACCTCGCGCCAAACGATAAATATAGATAAAAGCGACCAAAACACAAATTTGGCTTAAAAAATAAATCGCATAAGGCGTTTGAAACCCGATCACATCATAAAAGAAATAAGCAAGCCAACCAGATAAAGGCGGATGTTTGTTTGTGCCGAAATTGCAATACCTGCCCCATGAAACAGCTTCAATACTATCCATCGGAAGCGCCTTACGCAAAAGCGGCAATAAACTCCAAAACATACAGTGCAAAAACAAAAACACTTGAAACGGATATTTTTTTAAGTATTTCATCATAAAACCCTTATTGATTTCAACATGGGCAATATAAATCAAAAAATCTCTGATGTATAGCTTATTTTATAAGTTACACAAAACAAAAAGAGTTGTCTACCTTGCGGTAAACAACCCTTCAATCTCCAGAGCCAGAATGGCAGAAACCCTCCAAGCTCCAACAACCACAGAACATAAAATAAAAGTTCGGAGAACGAGGCAAACAATAAGAGCCTCTGTTTCAAGCGACAGGAGTGTACATATTGGTACATGACTTAGCTTGGAAGAGAGGCTCTGTATTTGGTTGCCCGTTATACGAACTTTTACACAGCGACAGGGGCTTTTATCACCCCATAACTCTCATACCCGATAAGCTCAAAATCTTCAAATTTAAAGTCGTTAATGTCTTTTACATTCGGGTTAATTTTTATCCGCGGCAAAGGCAACGGCGTATGCGTTAATTGTTCGCGCACTTGTTCAAAGTGGTTGTGATAAATGTGTGTATCACCTAACGTATGAATAAATTCACCCGGCTCTAATCCACAAACCTGTGCAATCATCATCGTCAAAAGAGCATATGAGGCAATATTGAACGGCACGCCCAAAAACATATCGCACGAACGTTGATACAACATACATGAAAGCTTGCCGTTTGCCACATAAAATTGAAACATCATATGACATGGCGGCAATTTCATCTGTCCGATTTGTGAGGGGTTCCATGCCGTCACAATTAAGCGTCTGTCGTTGGGCTTTGTTTTAATGCGTTCAATCACATCAGCGAGCTGATCAATGCCCTGCCCATTCCAGTTGCGCCATTGTGCGCCGTAAACAGGGCCTAAATCACCGTTTTCATCTGCCCACTCATTCCAAATACGAACACCGTTATCTTGCAGATATTTAATATTTGTATCGCCCTTAATAAACCATAAAAGCTCATGAATAATGCTTTTAAGATGAAGTTTTTTGGTTGTCACGAGCGGAAAACCTTTGCTTAAATCAAACCGCATCTGCCGCCCGAAAACCGAACGTGTGCCAACACCTGTGCGATCCATCTTGTCAACACCGTTTTCCATAATATCTTGGAGTAAATCTAAATATTGCTTCATTTGCTTTCTCCTTTATTTTCAATGGCTTCAATAATGTGTTTCATCACGCTTTGGTCAACAAAATCGCCTTTTTTCACATAAACACGAGTTAAAATGTTGTCCTCAACATAATCTTGTGACATTTGGCGATATTTTGCATCTATGGCTTCAATACACGGCGTAATATCAATTTTAGGGCCTTTGAGTTCCGGGTTCAGCTCACCCATATACATACAGTCCACCACAATATCAGGCATCAGCTTTGGCGCACCCGTCATAAAAAGCTTATAGATGCTTGCCCCTCCAACAACATATAGAACGCCTTCAAAATCTTTCAAAGTATTTACATCTGTTACCACAAAGTGATTTTCTTTATCAGACACTTCATAATTTTCATCAAATGTTAAAACATAAATTTGTCTGTTCGGAAGCGTACGGTTCGGAAAACTCTCATAAGTTGTCTGCCCGCAAACAACGCTTGAGCCTTCCGTAATGCGCTTAAAACGCTTAAAATCAGATGAAATGTGCCACGGAATTTGAGGGCCGATACCAATCACATTGTCCCCCTCATGCCTACACCAAATTGCTGCAATAGTCATTAAATACCCCTATAATCTGTCATCCCTCGCTGAGCCGTGAGGCAAATGCGTCAAGGAATCTTCGAATTCTTTTTTTTCATCATAAAAAATCAACTTTCAAAACGCAAATCGATTCTTTACCTTTTAAACATTTTTAATTTCATAAAATTTTAAGAAACACTCTTTAGAATAATTCAGAAACGATTTTTTTAAGAGGTATAGTCATGCACATTATCGGTATTGAAACTCAGGGCTTAGGAACAAACAATCAAATGCGCGGTGTTATTATGGCCGGTGCAAAAAAGCGTCGAAAAGGCGAAAAAGTGCCTGTTTCGCGTACATCTTTTTAAAATCAGAAGACGGCACGCTCTTGCACCCCAAAAATTTTGCCTCACCGCAAGAATTTACAAAAGCCGTTGATCAAACCGTAAGCACATATTTAAAAGAAAACGATGCGCCCGATTTTGTTGTTTTGCCTTACGATCATGCAAATGGCGAAAGTGAAAGCCAAGATGTTGATACCCTCTCTCTTGCTCTCAAAAATGCCTTCAAAAAGCAGGGGCACATCGTCAAAACAATGGTTATGGCAAGCAATTTATATGACTATCAAAATGTTGACCTGACCCATGTTGGCAAACACCTGCTTTCAGATCAAGATGAACAACGCTTAAAAACAACCCCTGCTCTTAAAGCCAAAGTTGTTGAAACACTGGGTGTTCCGAGCAACATTTCTTGGAGTCTTATTAAAAATTTGGCACACCTGCCCGCTGCCGAAAAAATTCTTGAAAAATACGGCACATTTAAAAAAATTTTAGACGGTCATTTGCTTTATGGTAAAGATGTTGCCATTGAAAGAAACCGTGGCAAAAAAAATGTTTTGTTCTCGCTCGGCGGTATAACGGATAACGGCGCCATCGGATTTGATTTAAAAGACGCTCAAAGACTTTTTATCAAAGCTCTTGCCTTAACTGAAATGGGTTATAACGTTATTTTCACAAACTCACCGCGCACCCCCTCTGATGTAACGGATTATTTGTTTGAAAAATGTCGTGATTTTAATGAGAAAAACGAAAACTTAAAAGACAAAGCCCCATCCATCTATAAAAAATTCAAGCGTTGCGGTATGGAATTTTTCAATTCCAAAAAAATTGCCACAACTGAAGAAGATGGCAAAAATTTCAGAAACTATAGCGGCAAACATAAAAAAGAATTTGAAAAACAAGCACGTGAAGTCGGCAACATCTATCCCGGTGTTTTAGATGTTTGTGAATTTGTGATTAACACACACGATAGTTTTTCATACACATCAGACACCGCTGCTTTAGGCATTCCAAGTATTGTATACACTGGTAATTTTATCGACAAAAACCGCCGTCCTGATTGCTACAAACTCTTTGATTTGTGTCATAAGGGCGGTTATGCCATCTCACTTGATGAGGCAATAGCCAAAATCGAACACGGTGAACCCTTAAAAACAAAAAAGATGGATGATGTTTCGACCCAACTTGTCAAAGCCATGGTAAAATCATTATCAAATACACAACAATTATCAAATGCACAAACAAGATAAGTCTTGATTTTTTCCATAATCATTCTTGTCTTTTTTTCTACCGTCACCCTCGGGTTTAACCCGAGGGTCCAAAATAAATATACCATCCTTATTTTTGAAAATCTAAAATGATTTCACAAAAAATCTCACTTTGCAGTTTTGTTTTTTTCACCCCATTTAAACGTCACCCCTATTTTTGCGCAAACGCAAAAATTCAAGAGGTCTACAAATTCTTTTAAAAATCCTCAAAAAACATCGAAATTTTGCTTGCATTTTACTTTAATTTGGTGTAGAAAACACGCGACTTACAAGGTATTATTCTTTGGAATACGGCGGAGTTTGGTATATTTTCCTAGGGGTTCCGTCGATTCGCCTTCAATTTATAAAAAAACGTTTTTTAACCTTCTGTTTGACGGGTTTTAAGCCTTTAAGGTCGCTCCTTGAGAAAAGCTTAATGAGGATTGTCGCAGAATTTAACCAATATAAAGGAATAAAATCACATGAAAGAATCTTATACGAGCAAAAAACGTGTAAGGAAAAACTTCGGCAAAATTGACGCCGTCATTGACATGCCGAGCCTGATTGAAGTCCAAACCGGTTCATACTCCAGCTTTATTAATAATGTTGACAAAGACGGAAATCATTGCGAGTTCGGCTTGGAAGAAGTTTTCAAATCTATTTTCCCGATTAAAGATTTTGCCGGTAACGGCGAATTAGAGTTCGTCAAATACGAACTTGAAGAACCAAAATATGATGTTGACGAATGTTTGCGTCGTGATATGACGTATGCCGCCCCTATTAAAGCAACACTTCGCTTGGTTGTGTTTGATGTGGATGAAGCAACCGGTTCAAAATCAATCCATGACATTAAAGAGCAAGATGTCTACATGGGCGATATCCCCTTGATGACAGATCGCGGCACATTCATTTTCAACGGCACGGAACGTGTTGTTGTTTCGCAAATGCACCGTTCACCTGGCGTTTTCTTTGATAGCGACCAAGGAAAAACCACAAACACAGGTAAACTCCTTTTTGCCGCACGCATCATTCCATATCGTGGTTCTTGGCTTGATTTTGAGTTTGATGCCAAAGATATTTTGTATGCACGTATCGACCGTCGCCGCAAATTGCCTTTAACATCTTTGCTCTATTCCTTATATTCAAAAGAAACCGAAGCCCTCATCAAAAAAGGCAAAAAAGTTTCCGAAGAAGAAATCAAGGGTATGGATAAAGAAGAAATTTTAGATTACTTTTATGATTCAGACACATACACTGCCTTTAAAAAGGGTTGGAAAGTTGCCTTTGATCCGACGCGCATGAAAGGTGTCCGTTTTGATTTTGACTTAGTCAATACCAAAACAGGTAAAGTTGTTTGGGAAGCAAATAAAAAATTAACACCGAGAATGGCTCAGAAACTCTTTGATGACGGTTTAGAAGCTTATCTTGTGTCTGATGACAAACTTTACGGCAAATTCTTAGCCAAAGCTATCTCAGATAAAAAGACAGGCGAAATTATTGCAGATGCCGGTGATGAATTAAACGAAGCTCTTTTAGGCAAAATCAAAGAAGCAAAAGTTACTGACTTGAGCATCCTTTTCATCGATGGCGTTAATGTCGGCCCATACATCCGCAACACTTTGGCGATTGATAAAAATCACTGCCGTGAAGAAGCTTTGCTCGATATTTATCGTGTGATGCGTCCTGGAGAACCGGCAACATTAGAAGCTTCTCACCAGCTCTTTAAATATCTGTTTTTTGATTCTGAACGTTATGATTTATCTTCTGTCGGCCGGGTCAAACTTAATCACGCTTTGGATATTGATTTCAAAGATGCACCTGACACATACTGCACGCTCCGTAAAGATGATATTTTGCGTATTGTCAAACACTTAATTGACTTGCGTGATGGTAAAGGTGAACCAGATGATATTGACCACCTCGGCAATCGTCGTGTTCGCTCGGTTGGTGAATTGATGGAAAACCAATATCGTATGGGATTGCTCCGTATGGAACGTGCCATCCGTGAAAAGATGAGTTCCGAAGTTTTAAACAACGTCAAACCGCAAGATTTGGTAAACGCCAAACCGATTGCTGCCGTTATCAGAGAATTCTTCGGATCTTCACAGTTGTCACAATTTATGGATCAGAACAACCCACTTTCTGAAATCACGCACAAACGCCGTTTGTCAGCATTAGGCCCTGGTGGTTTATCACGTGAACGCGCCGGCATTGAAGTCCGCGACGTACATCCGACACACTATGGTCGTATCTGCCCGATTGAGACGCCTGAAGGTCCGAACATCGGTTTGATTAACTCTCTTGCAACTTATGCGCGTATTAATAAGTATGGCTTTATCGAGTGCCCATACCGCAAAGTTGTGAAAGGTGTTGTCACAAAAGATGTTGTTTATCTTTCAGCTGATGAAGAAGGCAAGGTCATTATTGCTGAAGCAAACGCAAAAGTTAAAGATGATGGACACTTTGAAAATGACATGATTACTTGCCGTAAAAACGGTGAGGTTCTGTTTGCAAAACCGGAAGAAATCAATTACATTGACGTTTCGCCGAAACAACTTGTTTCTGTCGCAACAGCTCTTATTCCATTTTTGGAAAACGATGACGCAAACCGTGCATTAATGGGTTCAAACATGCAGCGTCAAGGTGTACCGCTCCTTCGTAATGAAGCGCCACTTGTCGGTACGGGTATTGAAGCAACGGTTGCCAAAGACTCAGGTGCAACGCTTGTTGCAAAATACGATGGAATTGTCGATTCTGTTGATGCAAACCGTATCGTTATCCGTTCGGATGATAAACATGCGAGCAACGTCGGCGTTGAAATTTATAGACTTCAAAAATTCCGTCGTTCCAACCAAAACACCTGCATCAACCAAGTTCCGCTTGTAAAGGTCGGTGACAAAATCAAAGCCGGCGACATCATTGCTGATGGTCCTTGTACAGACATGGGTGAACTTGCACTTGGTAAGAACGTTTTGGTCGCCTTCATGCCATGGAACGGTTTAAACTACGAAGATGCTATTTTGCTATCTGAACGTATTTCGCGTGATGATGTGCTGACATCACTTCACATTGAAGAATTTGAAGTCATGGCTCGTGACACAAAATTAGGTGCTGAAGAAATTACGCGTGATATTCCGAACGTTGGTGAAGAAGCACTCCGCAACCTTGATGAAGCCGGTATTGTTTACATTGGTGCTGAAGTTAAAGCCGGTGATATTTTAGTTGGTAAGGTAACACCTAAGGGTGAATCACCTGTCACACCTGAAGAAAAGCTGCTTCGTGCCATTTTCGGTGAAAAAGCCTCTGATGTCCGTGACACATCGCTACGCGTTCAACCTGGTATTGAAGGCGTAGTTGTTGATGTTCAAGTATTCTCCCGTCGCGGCATTGAAAAAGACGAACGAGCTTTATCAATTGAGCAGCAGGAAATTTCAGCTTTAGCGAAAGACCGTGATGATGAAATTGCGATTATTCGCCGCAGCTTTGATGCTCGCTTAAAATCAATGCTCATCGGGCAAACGACTGTTGATGCACCAAAAGAAATCGGCAAAAAAGTTAAATTAACGGCTGAAATTCTAGATTCCGTTCCTTCAGCTCAGTGGCGCAAAATTGCTATCAAAGACGAAAAGACCATGAAGGAAATTGAAGAATTTTCTGCTGCTTTTGATGCACGTGTTGCAAAAGTACATGCACACTTTGAAGACAAAGTTGAAAAAGTTCAACGTGGTGATGATTTGCTTCCGGGTGTTATGAAAATGGTCAAAGTCTTTATTGCCACAAAGCGTAAAATGCAAACAGGTGATAAGATGGCCGGTCGTCACGGAAACAAAGGTACTGTTTCTCGCGTCTTGCCTTTGCAAGATATGCCTTACATGGAAGACGGCACACCGGTTGACATCGTGTTAAACCCACTCGGCGTGCCTTCACGTATGAATGTTGGTCAAATTTTGGAAACACACCTTGGTTGGGCTGCTAAAGAACTCGGTAGACAATTAAATGAAATGTGTGAACAATATAAAAAAGGCGAAAAAACGCTTGATGAATTAAACACTCGCTTAAAAGAAATCTATGGCGAAAAGCAATACAAAGCGCAGATTGAGCCTTTAAACAAGTCTGAAAAGATGGAACTCATTTCAAACTTAAAAGATGGCATTCCGATGGCAACGCCGGTCTTTGACGGCGCATCGGGTGATGACATTAATCGGATGCTTGAAATGGCTGGTCTCCCGACTTCAGGTCAAATTGACCTATATGATGGTCGTACGGGTGAAAAATTTGATCGTAAAGTGACCGTCGGTATCATTTATATGATTAAACTTCACCACATTGTTGATGAGAAAATGCACGCCCGTTCAGTTGGTCCGTACAGTTTGGTCACGCAACAACCTTTGGGGGGTAAAGCACAATTCGGTGGTCAACGTTTTGGTGAAATGGAAGTATGGGCATTGCAGGCTTACGGTGCTGCTTACACTTTGCAAGAAATGCTCACCGTCAAATCAGATGATGTTTCCGGACGTACGAAGGTTTATGAAGCCATCGTTAGAGGCGAAGATACCTTTAACACGGGTGTTCCTGAGTCATTCAATGTTTTGGTTAAAGAAATTAAATCTTTGTGCTTAAATGTCGAAATGTTGAACGAAGAAGTTTAAGATATAGGAGAATAAACTTATGAATGATATAATGAAATTTTTTAATGGGCAACCGCAAGAAACAGAAGAATCTTTTGACGAGATCAAAATTTCGATTGCTTCTCCTGAACAAATTCGTTCATGGTCATACGGTGAAGTAAAAAAACCGGAAACAATCAACTACAGGACATTTAAACCTGAACGAGACGGTTTATTCTGTGCACGTATTTTCGGTCCTGTTAAAGACTATGAATGCTTGTGCGGTAAATATAAACGCATGAAATATCGCGGCATTGTCTGCGAAAAGTGCGGTGTTGAAGTCACGCTTTCCAAAGTCCGCCGCGAACGCATGGGTCACATTGAGCTTGCGGCACCGGTCGCACATATTTGGTTTTTAAAGTCTCTCCCGAGCCGTATTTCAACTTTAACAGACATTTCTGTTAAATCGCTTGAACGGGTCCTTTACTTTGAAAGCTACATTGTTATTGAACCAGGTTTAACTGATTTACAAATCAATCAGCTTTTAAGTGAAGATGAATATCAGGAAGCTTTGGATAAATATGGTGAAGATTCATTTAGAGCCGGCATCGGCGCTGAAGCTTTGCGTGAAATCTTGTCAAACATTGACTTAGAAACAGAACGTGCTGTGATGCGTGCTGATTTAAAAGAAACGACATCAGAAGCAAAGCGTAAAAAACTTGTAAAACGCTTAAAGATTGTTGAATCTTTCATAGATTCGAACACAAAACCCGAGTGGATGGTTTTAACAGTTCTGCCGGTTATTCCGCCTGAGCTTCGTCCTCTGGTTCCATTGGATGGCGGTCGTTTTGCAACCTCTGATTTAAATGATTTGTATCGCCGTGTCATTAACCGTAACAATCGTTTAAAACGCTTGCTCGAATTACACGCACCTGAAATCATTGTCAGAAACGAAAAACGTATGCTTCAAGAATCTGTTGATGCTTTGTTTGATAACGGCCGCAGATCACGTGCCATTACAGGTGCAAGCAAACGTCCTTTAAAATCTTTATCTGACATGCTCAAAGGTAAACAAGGTCGTTTCCGTCAAAACTTACTCGGTAAACGTGTTGACTACTCAGGCCGTTCAGTGATTACTGTCGGCCCTGAACTGAAACTTCAACAATGCGGCTTACCAAAGAAAATGGCCCTCGAGCTTTTCAAACCTTTCGTTTACTCAAAATTAGAAGCTTACGGACACGCCACAACCATCAAAGCGGCTAAGCGCATGGTGGAAAAAGAGCGTCCTGAAGTTTGGGACATCCTAGAAGAAGTCATCAGGGAACATCCTGTTTTGTTAAACCGTGCACCAACTTTGCACCGTTTGGGCGTTCAAGCTTTCGAACCAGTTTTGGTTGAGGGTAAAGCCATTCACCTACATCCGCTCGTTTGTGCAGCGTTCAACGCTGACTTCGATGGTGACCAAATGGCTGTTCACGTTCCTCTTTCACTTGAAGCTCAACTCGAAGCTCGTGTTTTAATGATGTCAACAAACAACATCCTGTCACCTGCTTCTGGTAAACCGATTATCGTTCCTTCACAAGACATGGTATTAGGTATCTACTACCTCTCTTACGAAGCTGACGGTATGATTGGTGAAGGCAGTATTTATGCGGATAAAGAAGAATGCATGTTGGCATTAAATGCAAAAGCTGTTGATTTACATGCTAAAATCAAATGCCGCATGGAATATGTTACAGATGAAGGAGAGACGAAATACGGTTTGGTTGACACCACACCGGGACGAATTATTGTTTCGGACATATTACCGAAAAATCCAAACATCCCGTTTTCGCTTGTAAACCGTTTATTAAAGAAGAAAGAAATTTCTGAAATTATTGACACGGTTTATCGTCATTGTGGCCAAAAAGAAACCTGCATCATGGTTGATAAAATCATGACTTTAGGTTTTACAAATGCTTGTAAAGCTGGTATTTCATTCGGCAAAGATGACTTAATTGTACCGCAAGCAAAGCAAGACCTCATTGAAGAAACCAAGGCTCAAGTTCGCGAGTTTGAAAACCAATATCAAAACGGTTTGATTACAAAAGGCGAGAAATATAACAAAGTCGTTGATATTTGGTCTGCTTGCACAGATAAAGTCGCCGATGAAATGATGAAAAACATTTCCAAAACGGAACATGGTTACATTAACTCTGTGTACATGATGGCTCATTCTGGTGCTCGTGGTAGTGCGGCACAAATGCGCCAACTTGCAGGTATGCGCGGCTTAATGGCAAAACCGTCAGGTGAAATTATCGAACAACCGATTATTTCGAACTTTAAAGAAGGCTTAACCGTGTCTGAATACTTCAACTCAACTCACGGCGCACGTAAAGGTCTTGCAGATACTGCTTTAAAAACGGCAAATGCTGGTTACTTAACGCGTCGTTTGGTTGATGTGGCACAAGATGTTGTCATTACGGAAACAAACTGCGGTACAGAACGCGGCATCATTGTTCGCCCCGTTGTCGATGGTGGTAACGTCATTGTTTCAATTGCTGACCGTATTTTGGGAAGAACTGTCCAAGAAGACGTCATCAATCCAGAAACAAATGAAGTCATTGTCACAAAAGGCACTTTAGTTGACGAGAATACTGCCGAAGCAGTTCAAAAAGCAGGTGTAGAGCAAGTTAAAATTCGTTCTGTCCTCACCTGTGAATCCGAACATGGTGTTTGTGCAGCTTGTTATGGCCGTGATTTGGCACGCGGCACACCTGTTAATGTCGGTGAAGCCGTTGGTGTTATTGCAGCTCAATCAATTGGTGAACCTGGTACGCAATTAACACTTCGAACCTTCCATATTGGTGGTGCAGCATCACAATCGGCGGAACAAGCTTCTGTTGAAGTTCCTTTTGCTGGTACATTAAAACTTGAGAATGCGCATACGGTTACAAACTCTGACGGACATTTGATTGTTCTGTCCCGCAACTGTGATTTGGTTATCACCGATGCACAAGGTCGTGAAAAATCACGCCATCACGTCCCTTATGGTACGAAAGTTTTAGCCCAAGCTGACGGTAAAGTCAAAAAAGGCCAAAAGATTGCTGAGTGGGATCCGTTTACAATTCCTGTCATTTCAGAAAAAGCCGGTATTGCAACACTTGTTGACTTAATCAATAATGTATCTGTTAAAGAAACCATGGATGAAACAACGGGTATTGTTTCCAAGATTGTAATTGACTGGCATGCCGGATCTTCTGTGAATGCAAGCTTGAAACCGAGCATTGTTTTGAAAGATAAAAAAGGCAAAACGATTAATTTTGACAACGGCAAAGAAGCAAGATATTACCTTTCTGTCGATGCTGTCTTGAATGTTGACAATGGTTCCGAAATCAAAGTCGGTGACGTCATTGCCCGTATTCCGAGAGAAAGCACAAAGACAAAAGATATTACCGGTGGTTTGCCACGTGTTGCCGAACTTTTCGAAGCTCGTCGTCCAAAGGAACAAGCAATCATCTCTGATATTGATGGTATGGTCGAATTCGGCAAAGATTACAAAGCTAAGCAACGTGTTGTCATTAAACCAACCACAGGTGACCCGATTGAATACCTCATTCCAAAGGGTAAACACCTTGTCGTGCAGGATGGTGACATTGTCAAAAAAGGTGATCTCATTGTTGAAGGCACACCTGCTCCGCATGATATCTTACGTGTTTTAGGCGTTGAAAAACTGGCTGAATACTTAGTCAAAGAGGTTCAAGATGTTTACCGTCTGCAAGGTGTAAAAATCAACGATAAGCACATTGAGGTAATTGTTTCTCAAATGCTTAAGAAAGTTGAAATCTTAACGGCAGGGGACACAACGTTCCTGATTGGTGAACAAGTTGATCGTGATGTCTTTGAAGAAGAAAATGCAAAAGTGGTCGCTGAAGGAGGCACCCCTGCCACGGCAGACCCTGTTTTGCTTGGTATCACCAAGGCATCATTGCAGACAAAATCCTTTATCTCTGCAGCTTCCTTCCAAGAAACAACTCGTGTCTTAACGGAGGCCGCTGTCGCTGGCAAAGTTGATAAGCTTTACGGCTTGAAAGAAAATGTGATTGTAGGCCGCTTAATTCCAGCTGGTACAGGTACAGTTCTTCGCTCGTTGAAACGCGTCGCAGCGCAAAACGACAAAGAAGTTTTGCTTCAACGTGAAGCCGCTGCGGCTGCTCTTGAAGCAAGCAACAACGCTGTTGACCAACAAGATACAGCTGAGTAACCTAAACATTAAAAAAAAACACCGTTCTTTTTGGAGAGCGGTGTTTTGTTCTATAACTTTGGTTATATATCGAATTAAAGGGTTGAATTAAAAATTAAATTCTGATACTCTTAACCTCAGATGCTCGCAAGAGTTATCTTTTATATTAACAACTAATTAGTTTAAAGGATTACAAACATGAAAAAGATTAATGAAAATGGTCGTTCAATGGTTGAAATGCTTGGCGTTTTAGCTATTATCGGTGTTTTGTCTGCTGGTGGTTTAGCTGGTTATTCTAAAGCTATGTTCAAACACAAATTGAACACAACTTTAGATCAAATTACAATGCTTGTGACAAACATCCGTACAATGTATGGCACGCAAGATAGCTACAATGACATTGATGATACGATTATGGGTTTAGGTATTGTTCCTTCATCTATGGGTACTGCTTACAGCAAATTGGTTAACCCATTTAAAGGTAGCGTGACAATTGAAGCTAAGAACGCAACAACTAACACAACTGATACAGCTTTCATGGTGACCTATGATGGTCTTCCTGCTGAAGCTTGTATTGCACTTGCAACAGCTGATTGGGGTGGCGGTGCTGGTTCCGGCTTTATCGGTGCCGGTGCTGGTGCTAATGCTTCTGCTGCGCAAACAGCCGCTGATGCTCACTATGTTGGCACAAATGAAGGTTATTCTTACTCAGTTAGTGATGCAATTGGTGTTTGCAACACATCTACAAACGCAGTTGCTTTGAAGTTCTACTAATCTCCAACTTAAAGTGTATCATTAAAAAGGTCTCTTGTTTTAAGAGACCTTTTTTTAAAAACATCCATTGCCACGCCATTTATATGATTGCACAACACCGTTTATCACAAAAAATGAAGTCTGACATATACCTTCCATTTCAGTATCAACGATTTGAGCATAAGGGCTCATCCCATAATCTGTAAAAAACGGATCATAAACAATCTCATCTGCACCCCATCCAACCTGGTCGTAATAATATTCAATAGGCACATACCAATCTGTTTGTTTTATATAAGTCAAAACCTTTGTATTTTCTGAAATCATTTTTTGAGCACTTGGTTTTCCCCAAGATTTTTCTAAATCTGACACAGATTTTCCGATCCAGGGTTTAAGTTTTTGATTATAACTTTCTAAATTCCCAGAACAGGCAAATAAAAGTAAAACAAAAATCAATAAAAGAACAATGTGCTTCATCTCCTCCTCCTTACATTTCAAAATAAGCAGAAGCGAGTTTTCTTTCAAGCACACCTATAGTTTAATCATCATTGATTGATTGCCGTCCTAAATTCACATGTCGATTAATGTCCATACATAAAATAATGCCGAAACTGGCCATAACAGATAACATCACAGTTCCACCATATGAAATAAGCGGTAAAGGAATCCCCACAACGGGAAGCAAACCTAAAACCATGGCAATATTAATAAAGACATACATAAAATAATTGGTATTAAGTCCGATCACCACTAATTTACCATAATAACTTGTAATACGGTAAGCAAACATATAACCATAGGCAATAATAATTAAATTCAGTAAAATGACAACGACGCCACCGACAAGTCCAAATTCTTCGGAAAGCATTGTAAAAATAAAATCCGTATGCTTTTCCGGCAAAAAATTCAAATGACTCTGTGTTCCATTTAAAAAACCCTTACCAAAAACACCGCCTGAGCCCAAGGCTATTTTTGATTGAATAATATGATACCCAGTCCCGAGAGGATCTCTTTCCGGATTTAAGAAGGTCAACACCCTGTTTTTTTGATAATCGTGTAAAAAATGCCAAGCAATGGGCATCAAGGCAAGTATCCCCCCACCAAGTACCAAAAATTTCCAGATTTGAACGCCGACACAAAAGAAAATAACCATTGTTGTAAACAAAAGCATCAAAGCAGTCCCTAAATCCGGCTGTAAAACAATTAATGCGACAGGAAACATTGTCATTAAAGCGGGCGCGATAATACCTCTAACACTCTCAATTTGAGCAAGAGTAGATCCATGAAAATATTTTGCTAAAAAGAGTACCATACTTATTTTCATAAGTTCCGAGGGCTGCAATTTAAACAATCTTAAGTCAATCCACCGCTGTGCACCCATACCGATATGCCCAAAAACTTCAACCCCGATAAGTAAAAGTATCACAGCAAAATAAGCCACATAAGAATATTTCAAATAAACCTTCACATCGACAAATGCCAAAAAAAGCATCAAAGCAAACGAAAAAACAAACCGAATAAGCTGATTTTTTGCCCATGGCGTCATACTACCTCCACCGGCCGAATAAAGCGTAAACAAACCAATAGCCGTGAGGAGTAAAATACAAAGGATATAACCACTGCTTAAACTAAAGAATTTTTCTTTCAAACTTAAATTTCTGTTCAAAACCGATTCGTACATATCAATCTCCAACCTAAATTCCAAGCTCTATCGCCGTTTTTAAAATTTTTGAAGCAATCGGCGCAGCCACACCCGAACCAGAAGAACCATGCTCAACAACGACAGCGACGGCATATTTTGGATGATCATGCGGTGCATATCCCACAAACAAAGCATGATTTCGAAGCCTCCACGCCAAGTCCTCGTCCCTAATAATACCACTTTGCCGCTCTTTCATACTGATACGCCGCACTTGCGTTGTTCCCGTTTTTCCGCCCATTTTAAGACCATCAATATTAAAATAAGCCCGACGTGCCGTCCCCCCTTCACCATTAACAACCTCATACATACCTTTTTTGACAATCTCTATATTTTTCGTATGTATCGGCAATTTTTTAATTTTCGATTTTTCCTTTAACGAAAGTTTTGTAAAATGCGGTGTCACTTCATATCCACCGTTCACAACGCGTGCAAGCATAACAACAAGTTGCAAAGGCGTCACTAAAACATATCCCTGTCCGATACCGGCAATAACGGTTTCACCCTGTTGCCATTTGGTTTTAAATCGTTTTTCTTTCCATTCTTTATCCGGAATTAAACCCTTTTGCATATTATCAAAACCCAAAGCAAAATCACTTTCAAAACCCAAAACCTTAGCCATTTCCGCAATTTTATTAATACCGAGTTTCAAAGCCACTTCATAAAAGAAGATATCGCAAGAATACTTTAAAGCTTCGACCACATTAAGCGACCCATGACCCGAATGCTTCCAGCAGTGAAATTTATGATTCCCCAAACTCATGGCACCATCACAGTTAAAACGTGTATTTTCGTTAATGATACCAGCCTCCAAAGCGGCCAAGGCCACCACAATTTTAAACGTTGACCCTGGGGAATAATGCTCCGAAACAACTTTGTTTGTCAACGGCTTTCTCTCGTTTGAAAGCAAATCTTGCCAATCTTGAAATGAAATGCCTTTTGTAAACAAATTAGGGTCAAAAGAAGGAACAGAAACAAAAGCCAAAATCTCTCCACTATGCACATCCACAACAACGGCTGCGCCGCTTTCACCTTCAAAAGCATCTTGAGCCGCTTTTTGAAGTCTGACATCAACAGTCAAGTTCATGGTTTGCCCCTCAACACCATTTTGGCGCTCAATTTCTTTCATCACACGCCCGTAAGCATTAACCTCCAATTTCACATTACCGCCCTTACCTCTGAGCTTTTTTTCCCAAACCTTCTCAAGTCCCGCTTTACCGATCTTAAAACCCGGCACTGAAAGTAATGGCTCGTCATTCATTTCCGATTGATTAACGGCACCCACATACCCCAAAAACTGCGCCGTATATACCCCTAAAGGATATACGCGATTTAAACCCTCATCAATAATAACGCCTGGCAAATCGGGAGCATAAAGTTGCAAAATCGCAACCTCGTCCCAAGAAAGGTTATCTTTAAGTTTAACGGGCATAAAACGCTTATTATTTTTTATTTCACGTCTGATTTTTTCCTCTTCATGAGCGCTTAAAGGAACCAATTTTTTAAAACTTTCGAGCGTGGCGTCAACATCTGGAGTCTGCTCTGAAATAATAAGGGCCTGAAAATTTTGTTCATTTGTCGCCAAGAGTTCCCCGTTTCGATCATAAATCTGACCGCGCGGTGGAATCAAGACACGTGTGGAAATACGATTTTCATCAGAAAGTGTTTTATATTTCTCCCCTTTTATAACCTGCAAATAATAGAGACGAACAATCAAAGAAACGAGTAAGACGAAACTTGCAAACGCACACCACATTGTCCGTTGAAGCAAAATCTTCCCTTTATCATTATCTCTGTTCATCAATCACCTCGTCATCACCTAAAAAGCAGGTTTGAACGTAAACATTCAAACATGCAACCAACGGATAAAGCAAAAGGGTGGCTAAACATGACACGAAAACGTGCCCAAAATTCAAAAACACCTTATAGTAGACTGAAAACAATAACCATTTAAATAAAAAGCAAAGAAAAGAGATAAAAGCAAATGCAATCCAGCTCATCAAAAAGGACTTTGTATGAATATAGCTTCCATAAGCTAAGGTCAAAAGATACGCAAAAATAAAAACAAGGATATTCATTCCAAAGGGCACACCGCTCAAACTATCCACAACAAGCCCTAAAAAAAGAATTGATAAAATACCAAACAAATCACTTCTGTATAAAGTCCAAAAATACAAACACATCAAAGCAAAATCAGGTTTAAAAACATAAAAAAACGAAAAATGAATCTGAACAAACGAAAGAAGCACCAAAAAAAGTGTCACGATAAGAGGGAGGAATTGTTTAAAATATCCCTTTAATATTTCAGGAAAAGACTCTTTCATTTTTCTGTATTTTCCTCTGTCTGCTCGTGGCTGATTATATAATCAACAATCTTAACATATTCTACTTTGTCAAGGCTGTTTAACGGTTCAACCGAAATCGCATTTTCAGACACATCTGAAACATACCCCATCACAAGTCCGCTGGGAAAGATCCCCCCCACGCCGGAAGTCACGACCTTATCTCCTTTTCGAATATCCGCCCCCGGAGAAGTCAGAAGCAAATGAAGCTCTGAGGTGTTATTACCTGACAAAATACCCTTATTGCGGGTCCGTTCAATGATGACGGGAATTTTTGAATTAATATCACTGATAAGCATCACACGAACATAAACTCCGTGGACGGAATCAACCCGTCCGACGACACCTTCTTTATAAAGAACGACTTGACCTTTACGTATATTTTTTTTGCTCGGCACATAAACGATTAAAGAGTGAGAAAAACCGTCTCCCTCACTTGCAATCACCTTAGCCGTCACGAACTCAGCACCGGCAGGTGGCGTATAGGAAAGCATTTCAGAGAGCAACTCATTTTCAATTTTAAGTGCCTGAAGATTCGTTTTCAAATAATCAGATTCAGCCAAAGCTGCTTTTAAAACCTGATTATCGGCATACACACGTGCAACATCTCTGATTTTTTCACAAACATAAAACACCCCGTCTGATGGCAACTGAATCACACGAATAACCGGATTTAAAACCTTTGAAACAATATCTTCTGTTTTATTCAAATGCGCATTATCGGCCTTACTGAGCACAACCAAACCGAAAGCAGATATCAAAACGAGTGCCACAAAAAGCTTACGCAAGAAAAGCCTAAACTGGCTCAAACGTATAAACAACACGCGGCGACGTTTCATTTGAAGTTACACCTCTCTCTTTTAAACGCGCTTTGTCTTAATACATTGACGACAAAACACCCTTAAATTTTTGCAAATCGTCCAAAGCCCTGCCCGTACCTTTCGCCACGCAAGCCAAAGGTTCTTCGGCGACAGACACGGGAAGCCCTGTTGCCTCACGCAAAACCTGATCTAAATTTTTCAAAAGGGCACCACCACCTGTCAAAACAATACCTTTATCCACAATATCCGCGGCCAATTCCGGTGCCGTATTTTCGAGTGCCACCTTAACAGAATCAACAATTTGCGAAACGGGTTCAGCCAAAGCCTCGGCAATCTGACGTTCAGAAACGACAATTTCCTTTGGAATACCGTTCAGTAAGTCGCGCCCTTTAATTTCCATTGTTTCGCCCTCACCTTTCACAGGGGGACAAGCGCAACCGATTTGTTTTTTGATACGCTCTGCACTGCTTTCACCGACGAGCAAATTCATATTACGGCGAATATACGAAACAATAGCCGCATCCATTTTATCGCCACCGACACGAACAGATTTGGCATACACAATACCGCCCAAAGAGAGCACGGCGACTTCCGTTGTACCGCCGCCGATATCAACGACCATCGAACCTGTTGGCTCTGTAACGGGAAGACCTGCACCGATAGCGGCAGCCATAGGTTCAGGAATAAGCCACACCTTGCGTGCACCGGCGGCCTCAGCAGATTCTTGAATAGCTCTTTGCTCAACGGCTGTAGACCCCGAAGGCACACAAATAATGATGAGAGGTGTAGCAAACGTACGCCGGCTATGAATTTTTCTGATAAAATACTTAATCATTTCTTCGGCAATTTCAAAATCGGCAATCACACCGTCTTTAAGCGGCCTGATAGCCTGAATATTCCCCGGTGTTTTACCGAGCATCTGCTTGGCGTCGTTACCGACGGCCAAAACCTGTTTTTTTCCGCCGTCTTGTTGAATAGCAACGACCGAAGGTTCATTTAAGGCAATACCGCGTCCGCGAACATACACAAGAGTATTTGCCGTACCCAAATCAATCGCCATATCGGCAGAAAAAAGTCCCATTAATTTTGAAATCATGTATTGACACTCCATCATCATATTTTTAAGCTTTATCTCTTTTTTAAGTCATTTAAGAAAGACATGCAATCAATTTTTAAACGCCCACCCTCATAATTCACAACTTTTTTATTTCAAAGAAAATCTTTAAAAAAACGCGCCTGATTTTTTCTTGCAAAACTGAAAAAATATGATAACTTGGGTAAAAATAAAAAATTATGTCAATTATATGAAACAAATATATTATGAAAAATTTTTTACTTATCACATTAATGGTTTTGTCTTTAATGTGCACGGCAAACGCACAAACAAACACTGCAACGCTCAATGACGGCACGACGGTCGAATATCCTGCAAACTGGGGAGCAACCTACAAAGCGTCAATCATTCCTGTTGTTTATCAAACAAATGACAGATGTGACATCTACGCCCTCCTGCACACAAGCGAAGGTATTGGGTATGTAGGTTTGCAATATCTTCATTTTTTCCCGAAAGAATGCAAAAACCGGCCGGACAAAGACGCCTCTTGCGATCATTTCAGAAAAGAGGGCAATTCTAATTTAAGTGAAATCAATGGGGCATATTTTTGCCAAATCGGCAGCGAACTTGTTTTCACACCTGCTGTCTGCACCGTCAAAAATAATGTCCTGTATTGGATGACCTCTGATGGAAAAACGTATTCTTGCAGAACAGACAAAAATCCGTATTTGAAGGCTTACGCTGATGAAATACGAAAGGTACCGCCAACCTATTAAACTGACTTAAAGAAAACCACCGGCAAAACCGGTGGTTTTCTTTTAACACAAAAAGGGAGAAATTCTTCTCCCTTTTTTTTAAGCCGCCTTATTTACATTCACCATATTGTACAGTTTCACTTTGGTAACACTTTAATACGAACTCCTTACCCTTTTCTTCACAGCTCTCCGGCGTTTCTTGATAATTGCACTCATAAGCGCAACTCTCATAGTACTCTATGCCTCCACACGTAACATGCCCTCCCTTTAAGAAGTACCCGTCAGGACATAGCGTGCCTATTGAGGAGAATTTCTTCCTATAATCATAACTCAGCTTTTTAGGAGTTTTCTGCCCATCGCAGCCGTATCCGTCAATATAACAATCCGTCGCATAGTAATACTTTTTGTTATTATCACAATTATCAGAGCACTTCTCTTCTTTGCGCTCATATCGATAGTTATCATATGAGGTTACGATACATGCATTAAGCTCGACCGTTGTCCCATCTTCTGTCTCCCCTGTAATATACTTTTCTTTCGTCGTATTACACGTTGTAGTACATTGATTACCGCTTTCGCCTCCGCTACCGCTACCACTGCTTGTACACTCATCTTTTGCATAGTAATAATCTCCGCAAAGTATTTCATGCTCGTTGTCTTGTACTGTTGATCTTTCACCAGCCGGACAGCGTATCCATCCATTCGGAACTGGTAGCTCTTCATTTAAACAATCCATGTATAGTTTGGTACTAGGAGCACTTGAGCCCTGACATTGATGAGATAGATAATATTCCTGACCCGATTTACTTGTACACGTATAAGAAGCAGTGTCATAGGTAGAGGAGATTGGATTGTATTTCGAGAATACGCACCGATAGCCGAAACAGGACTTGTCAGCAGGACACTCTCTGTTAGAGTTTCGTCGGTACACACTTACACCGCTCACATCAAAACGTAAACCCTGATACTCCAAATAAGCTCTTCCATTCGAAGCATCATAGTAACACGTTGGTTGATGAGCCTCCGAACACGTATCACACCAATAATATCCGTCATACATATATTCCAAACATTGACCCTCTTCAGCCTCGCATGGCACTTTACCAACGAGAGGAGACACATTCCCTTGACAATCATTATCAGTTTGACTAAGGTTATTGTGATAGATAAACTTCTGACCTGTAATTGTCGTACATTCATAAGATTTATAGTAACCTAAATCCGGATACTTACTTTCATCTTGACTATTGGAAGAATAGTAACATGTTCCCTGATCTGTCACCTTATTTGTTGCAAAGCAGGTCTCAACAAGATAACAATGTTCATAGAACGTTTCATCAATACCCTCAACTGTGCAACTATCGCCTCCTGGCTGGCGAGTACCGCAAAGGTACTTACCTTCACAAGGTGTGCATTGCCCTTCACTGTTGATAGACCATGGATTTTCAATATCTGTCTTTGCCACAATCCTGTAATTATTTGCATTTTGCGTCGAGCTTGAGTTACATTTTTCACATCTGTAACAATGATCCCAATATGACGTATGAAGTGTTGCTGCTGCCGCTTTGCATGCACTCTCATCCGCATACGCATATTCGCTTGCAGGACATTCCTCTCTTTGACAGAGCTCACCGGCAAGAAAATAGCCTTCATCCGGTGTTTCTTTCAAAACCGGTTTATAATAATCTGTGTAATATGAATCGGCGCTTGCACATTTTTCACATGTATGACAGTTCACCCAATACGCATTCCCTCCATTTTCGCCAGAAACACACTCTGCTTCATTCATATATGGATACACACTAACATCACACGCATCAACCACACAAACCCCATTTCCATCGATAAATCTTTTTGCTAAGATAAGCGTCTCCGCACTCTTAGCCTCAATCTTATAGTAGCCTTTCCGAGGCGAATCTGTTTCTGAACATTTTTTGCAATCATAACATCCGTTCGTTGAAGCCTCGTAGTTTGTAGCAATCACCCCCAGGCAAGCCTCTTCGGTCTCATGGGCATACCCATCGCCTGTCAAACATTCCTCTTGTTTGCACGTTTTTCCATCACTTTCTGAAATATAAAATTCACTTTCAATCGTCTCTTTAGGCAAAAGTGAATATCTCACTCTACCATCTGAATCTTTACAGGATGAATCTTCATAACAATTCCGCCAATTTTGTCCATAATCTCTCACGATGTCCGTCTCCAGAGCACCTGAACAATTCGACCCTGGAATCAATTGGCACGTACCCTCATAAATCTCATAATCGCCCATATTAGTCTTTGCATCGCATTTATACTTATTGTACCGCGCCGAGTAACTATAAGAACATTTCTCGCAATCATAACAATGCTCATCCAAAGCAGTGTCAGAATTGTAGCTCTCATTACATGGATCTTGAACGCATGCATTTCCATTCAAAACCCACCCTTTCACAGGAACGCTCCTTTCCGTACAACTATATCGCGTTCCATCACTCGGACAGGGTGTACAACTGAAACATTCAGAAGCTTTTGCAGTGTCGTTATATCCGGCACATGAATTACCCGGATTTGATGGATCTGATTGTAACTCTGGGTTGCTTGGATTAGTCCCACGTCCGCCGCCTGGCACGCCTTGTATCCCCTCACCGCATTTAGCACCATTCTGAGCATCTGGCAAAAAGCAAGCTTCGGCATACACGGCGTTTTCAAAACCGATATACGCCCCAAAAAACAAACACACAGCCCAAAACAACTTCTTGAGCATCTTCAAAACAGACTGGCGTGCAACTTTCATGACACAAACCCCCATAAATTCTTAAAAAAACCTACGGATATTATACACGAATATACACTTCAATGCAACACTTTTTTCTAATTTTTCATTATTTTATATCATAACCTCTAAAAAAGTAATCACCGGTTTTTCGCCCGGTGATACACTCTTCAAACGCAGGCTGACCTCTAAACTTCAGGCACGGAAGCCACAGTCCTTTTTTCCGATGCAACCGGCTTTTCCTTTGACTTGTCAATCTTCTCACCTTTGATCACAGCATTGATTTCATCACCTGTCAAAGTTTCATATTCCATCATGGCTTGAGCAAGCATTTCCCAATCTTTTTTCTTGGCTTTCAAGATTTTTAAGGCTTCTTCATGAGCTTCCGTGATCAAACGCTTAATTTCAGCATCAACCAACCGCGCTGTTTCTTCACTCATATTCTGATTTTGTGTCACAGCACGCCCTAAAAAGACCTCATTAGAATTGTCTGCATACTGAATAGGGCCTAACAAATCACTCATCCCCCATTCAGTCACCATCGAACGTGCCAAATTTGTTGCACCGGCAATATCCGAAGATGCCCCTGATGTCACAGCATCATAGCCAAACTTTAATTCTTCGGCAGCCCGCCCGCCCATCAAAATAATAAGCCTTGAAAGCATTTTCGCACGTGTGTATGAATACTGATCTTTTTCCGGCAATTGCTGAACCATACCAAGTGCCCGCCCTCTCGGAATAATCGTTGCCTTATGTATCGGATCCGTTTCTTTCACGTTAAGCGAACAAATAGCATGCCCGGCCTCATGGTAGGCTGTAAGCATTTTTTCTTTTTCATCCATCGCCATTGATTTTCGTTCGTTGCCCATCAAAACTTTGTCTTTAGCCTCGTCAAAATCTTGTGCGGTGACTTTACGCTTATTTTTCCGCGCCGCTAAAAGAGCCGCCTCATTGACAAGATTTGCCAAATCAGCCCCTGAAAAACCGGGCGTACCGCGCGCAACAACAGCCAAATCCACATCTTTTGCCAAAGGCACTTTTTTAACGTGAACTTTCAAAATTTCTTCCCTGCCCTTAATATCAGGATTCGTCACAACAACCTGCCTATCAAAACGCCCTGGCCGCAACAGTGCCGGATCTAAAACGTCAGGCCTGTTTGTCGCAGCAATCAAAATCACGTTCTCATTTTCTTCAAAACCATCCATTTCCACAAGAAGCTGGTTTAAGGTTTGTTCACGCTCATCATTTCCGCCGCCGAGACCCGCACCTCTGTGACGTCCGACCGCATCAATTTCATCAATAAAGAGCAAACACGGCGCATTTTTTTTAGCCTGCGCAAACATATCGCGCACACGCGAGGCACCGACACCCACAAACATCTCCACAAAATCCGAACCGGAAATAGAGAAAAATGGCACATCAGCCTCACCTGCAACAGCTTTAGCAAGCAATGTTTTGCCCGTTCCCGGAGGTCCGACAAGCAAAACACCCTTAGGAATACGCCCTCCAAGCCTCGAAAATTTCTTCGGATCCTTTAAGAAATCGACAACCTCCTCAAGCTCCTGTTTCGATTCGTCAGCACCGGCAACATCTTCAAACGTTACCTTTTTCGTATTTTCAATAAGCCTTGCCCGCGATTTTCCAAAGCTCATGGCTTTATTATTTCCTGAATTAGCTTGCCGCATAAAGAAAATCCAAACTCCGATCAACAAAAGCATCGGAAACCATGAAACCAAAACCCCGAAAAAGGTTGAAGAACTTGTGTCAACGGGCTTAGCGTTCACTTTTACACCATTCTTTCGAAGCGTTTCAATCATCGAAGGATCATAAGGTGCATACGTATAAAAATTTGTACCGTCAATCATTTTACCATAAACGTCAGACCCACTGATCGTTACTTCGGCAATACGTTTATTCTCAGCTTCACTCATAAAATCTGAAAAAGCCATTTTTTCTTGTGGAACACGTGGATTCCCCGCACCTGTGATACTCATCATCAAAAAAAGGCCGAGAAAAATCAACACCCAAATCAAAAAACCCTTATTTACTTTCATTTCAAAATTTTCCTCTCATTTGACACAATCTTTGCATAATATAAAAACATGAATTAAAAAACTCAAGAGAACCTATGCTTATTCTTCACCAAACTTTGAATTAATCAACAGTGTCAACACATTAAGTGCCTTTTGAGCCTCGCGCCCTTTAGTCTGAATATGAATAACACTCCCTTTTGATGCCGCCAGCATCATCAATCCCATAATCGAGTCGCCCCTTACTTTTTGCCCGACACGCGAAACAAAAACCTCTGCATCAATATTTTCAAGTGCCTTCACAAATGCAGCAGCGGCTCTTGCGTGTAAGCCTTTCTCATTTTGAAGGGTCAAATCTTGTTCGAACACGACATCGGACATATTAGCGTCCCAAAACTTTAGAGGCAACATTGATATACTTTTTACCGGCTTCTTCCGTGGCGTTAGCCGCTTCTTCAAGATCAACACTGCCGCGAATACCGGCAAGCTTAATCAACATTGGAAGATTAAGTCCGGCCACGACCTCAACTTTTTCTTTATCTAAAAGCGAAATAGAAAGATTCGAAGGTGTTCCGCCAAACATATCCGTTAAAATGATAACACCGCTACCATCATTAACCTCACGTACTTTTTGCAATATTTCATCACGGCGTTTTTGAATATCATCATTTGGAAAAATTCCCACACTTGCAATTTGCTTTTGCGGTCCGACAACGTATTGCATCGCAGACAAAAACTCATCAGCTAAAGCACCATGCGTCACTAAAACCAAACCTATCATTTACTTGTCCCGCCAACCCAAGATTTCACTGCGCCGAATGACTTAATGACATCAGCTTTGCTTTTTGCTTTTATCCATTCATCAGCCCTCGTCTGACGTCCATGAAAAACAATTTCTTCTACGTTTTCAACCGGCACACCGTAAACACGTTGAACCTGATCAGCCTGCAATTCCACAATCATCACAAACTCACGCTCTGCTAAAATATTTTTCGTTTCCGGGTCAATATTATCCAAACGAACAGCAAGCCTTTCATCACGCTTAAGCAACGCCGTCTCTTTCCCGTCAAATTCCAAAACCGGATCAACAGGTGACCCTTGCCTTGCATCAATAAAAATAGCAAGCTCACCGTATTTATTTTCAATGATTTCATAAAAATCTTGTTTTTCAACCAAAGTATAATATTGCGTTTCCATTAAATACATCCTTACTAAAAGTTATGCTAAAGGGATTATAAATCTTTTTTTTGCTCTGTCAAATCATTGTATCGATTTATCTTCTAAAATCCGCCCGATCGTTCAAAAAATGAAGTTCCGCCTTTTTTTCTTGTGTTTTATTGCGCTTTTTTTCTTCCTTTGTTTCTTCACCTTCCAAATATTCCAGTTTTATTTTTTCTTTGCCTTGCTTAAATTTTGCTCGACGCTTTTTAACATTCTGCCCCGATTTCTCCAAGATTAATTCTGCCAGTTTTATTTCATCAAGTTTATCTTCGCCGGCCTTGATAATATCTTTCATATCCAAATTTTTGACAGCTTTTTGTCCGCCTAAATTTTCCACTTTTTTAATACCACGTGCAGCCTGCACAATTTTTCTATCCTCAATTTTACCTTTAATTCGAAGCTTTTTGGACACATCTTTATCAATCGCTTTCTCTTGAATTTTTTCGGGCTTAAAAACAGCTTCTTGCATACCAATGGCAACTGTTTTTTCAGACAATCCCTTCAATCCCGCTTCTTTTGCCAATTGATGAGCAATATGCAAAGCTTCCATTCTACCGACATCTTGTTGAGACCGAACCGTTTTTATTGTCTCATTTTGTTTGAGGGCATTTTTTTCTTCGTCTGTTAAACCTTTAAACAAACGCGCATCTTCAGTCTCATCTTCCATTTGAAAAATCGGCGCAAATGTATAGGCGTAATCATCTTCATCTTCCTCTTCATCATCATACACTTCGCGTACCTTCTTGCGAATTTTCTGTAATCCGATAGGCAGTGTTTTCTCATTATTTTTAGCCCTTTTCGCTTTTTCTTTTTTCTGCATATCTTGATACACCTCAGCCTCAACGGCATTCGTTTTGAGCGTAAGGTGCTCACGCATATCAAAACCGTTTTTCTTCCAAGCAAAAGCGGCATCTTGTTCTTTTTTTTCTTTTTTATCAGACACAGAACATTCCCTCATAAAATCTCTTTATATTATGCAACAACAAACACCATTTGTCAAAATGATTTTGAAATTACTTTTGACGATACATGACCATCACCGATTCGTCTGGTAAAACGACCGGATTCACATCAACAATGGACGTATCATCAAGCTCAAGTTTAAAGGCTGCACTGATTTCAAAAATATGATGAAACATATGTTGCTTCAAGTTTTCCCAATTTTCAACTTTTGTAAAAAATGGTTTTTGCATTTCAAACACTTCAGCAACATTTGAAGTTTTTTCCATTTTTTGCAAATCGACTTTAAAAAACCGCAAATAAGACGAATTAAAATACTTTAACCTTCCATCAGGCTCAAAAATCAAAACAGCCTCTGCGACCTGATTCAAAATCCCTTTTTGTACATTCAAAAGTTCGGTAATGGTACGCTCAGCTGCCAATTTGTCAGACACATCTTCATATGCAAAAATAAGCCCGTTCGGATATGGCGCAACAAAACGTCGTAAAGTCCTGTCATCAGGCAGATGAAGAAGGTTTTCTTTTGGCTCAATAAGCGTTGAAAACATTTCAAGCTCACTCTTTTTATATTCTTTAAAATCACTAATATCAGGCAACATCCTATTAGCACGTATCACATCTAAAAATGACGAATACGAAAATTTTTGCTCAACCTCATCTTGCGTTAAATGCCACATCTGAAGAAAAGATTTGTTATAAAAAATAAGTTCCGACTTAACATCAAAAATCGCAAAAGCTGTCCCAAGGGCTGAAAGCACGTCAAGATGAGCATTCTGATGAATTTTAAAATGCCTTTTAGCCTCAACCAACTCACTCACATCATTCAATTGCCCGACTGTGCCGATTTCACTAAGCTTATCCGAATTATGAAAGGGTGTTTCTGAGATTTCAAAATAATGTGCCACACCGTCAAGCACAATTTGAACATTTTTCTTTTGAGGTTGATTCGTTTCAGAGGCTTTAAGCGATAACTCATCTGAAATTTTTTGCCACTCGGACTTTTCCCTTTCCTGAGTCACATCACTTCTGACAGAAGCATTTAAAAGTGCTTGATACTTCTTGTTGACTGCAGACAATTCCCCGTCTTGATTTTTAAGATACACGGGCGTATTCAAATTATCAATTAAATCTTTAAGCGTTTTGATATATTTGTCTTTTTGCTCAGATTCTCTTTCCAACTCTTCTATCTTAATTTGCTCATTGCTTAAATCTCTGAACCAAAGCATATCACAATATAAATTACCATCCAAAGCACTAATTCGGCTTCCAAAGACACGCACGCCTTTTTTAGTTGCTTTAAGCGTAAAAGTATCTTCAAACGACACCCCTTCTTCCTGCATTAAATTCAAATATTTTTTAAGCCTTGATGCATCATCTTTATAAAAAGCACTCAACACGTCTTCAAATGAAGATTCTCTCCCATTTTTCAAGTCAAGCATCACAGCAAGTCTTCTCGAACAGCGCTCCTTAATACCATTCATTGGATCTTTAATATTCTCATCAGGATAAATAAATGCAAAATAACCATCTTTAGAGGCAAATATTGTCTCAGCATAACGCTCTCTGTCACGTCTCAAAAAGTAGTTCTTTTGCTTTTGCCTTAAAAATTTAATTCTGAAATCAACGACCGCAATAGCCAAAACTGCTGCAAGTGTAAAACTTAAATAAAGCAAAGCTGTTAAAATATCAAAATCCATTTGTCTTCTTTTTTTAAATAATCATTGCCTGTTTCGAAATTTTATATTATAAAGAGCACCTCGTAAATATTTTTTTTAAATGAAAGTGCATAAAATGTGGACACTTGCTTTTGACACAACGACAAATTTCTGTTCTGTCATTTTAATGAAAGACAATAATGTCTGTTCTGTTTTTTCGTCTGAAATGACTTTCGGGCAAAGCGAAGTTTTGCTTCCACAAATTGAAACAATTTTTAAAAACAACAGTTTGTCTTTTCAGGATCTTGCTTTATTATGTGTCTGCACCGGTCCGGGTTCATTTACAGGCGTCCGTTCATCTATTTCCGCTGCAAGAGCTTTCGGACTTTCTTCTAAAAATCTTACTTTATGCGGAATCAATGCCTTTGATGTCTACGCCTCAACTCTTGAAGCCCACCAGCGCTCAGAATACACAGCTGTCATTATTGAAACAAAGCGAGAAGATTTTTATTATGCCTGCTATGATAAAAATTTGCGCAAGATTATCCCCCCTAAAACAGCCTTTTATAATGACATTATTCGCGATTTAAAAGGGCACAATATCACGCTTGTAGGTGACGGAATACAACGATTCTTATCAAGGAAAAATGATCTGCACATTCATGAAGCATGTTTTGACACTCACCCGAATATTAAGACCCTTGCCCTTTTAGGGATTGATCGTTTTAATGAAAAAACAACAGATTATCCGAAACCTTTATATTTAAAAGCAGCAGATGTCTGTATAAAATAAAAAAAAAGCTGGAAATTAAGATTGTTAAGCTGTATTTAAAACATAATTGTTAACCACATTTTTGAAAAGGAATATTAAAGTGACCAGATCAGAATTTATTGCAAAGATTGCAGCAAAGAACCCTAATTTGACGGTTAAAGACGTTGAAACAATCGTCCGTGTTGTTTTCAATACAATCATTGAAACACTTGCCACAGGAAAGCGTGTAGAATTTAGAGGTTTCGGATCTTTTTCAGTTCGTACACGTTCGGCGAGAATCGCTAAAAATCCAAAGACACGTGAGAAAGTTTCTGTTGAAGAACGCCGTGTCACACACTTTAAAATGGGCAGAGAATTGATGGGTATGCTTAATCCCAAAAAATAACATTATCAGGAGAAAATGATGAATTTTATCCGCAGTCTTATTGAGGTGCCGGTTTTTGTTTTGGTCATTATTCTGGCCGTCATTAATGATGATTTCACAAAATTCGTGTTGAAACCTTTTGACATCAGTGTGACAATTTCCATTAGTGTCTTAATTTTGTGTTTGTTTTTTGTCGGCTACTTTACCGGGAGGCTTGATGGTTATGTTGCAAACGCTCCTCTGCGTTTAAAACTGCGTGAAAACCAAAAAGCGCATAAAGCCTTAAACAAAGAACATGAAAAGTTGACTTCTAATTTTTCGCATTTGCAGGAAGATTTTCAGCGCATCAAAGCAACTTCCGTCCCACAAGAGGAAAAGCCGTCCCTTAAGGTAAAACTTGGCAACCTTTTCAAGTTCAAGAAAAACTAAAAGGCACATACATGAACTGGTTTATCAATATTGTTCGTCCGAAGATTCAAAAAACGACACCCAAAGAAATTGCAAACGACATGTGGGTCAAGTGCCCGAATTGCAATCAGATGTTGTTTTCAAAGGAACTTAAAAAGTCCCTGTACGTCTGCACTTCTTGCGGTCACCATTTAAGGCTTTATGTCGATAAACGCCTCAAAATGCTTTTTGATGATGAAAGCTATACACTTGTTGATTTACCAAAATTAATGGACGATCCGATTAAATTTAAGGATTCTCAAAAATATACTGATCGCTTAAAAAACAATCGTAAGGCAACGGAAAATGAGGACGCTCTCAAAATTGCAACAGGACAAATCGGTGGTGTTGATGTTGTTGTTGCTGTAATGGATTTTTCGTTTATGGGCGGTTCAATGGGCACTGTTGTCGGTGAAGGAATCGTTAAAGCGGCGGAATTAGCACTTAAACATAAAATTCCGCTCATCACCGTGGCTTCTTCCGGCGGTGCACGCATGCAAGAAGGCATTTTGTCGTTGATGCAAATGGCTCGTACCACAGCAGCGGTCAATCAATTAAAAGAAAAAGGTATTCCTTTCATCTCTATTTTAGCTGATCCCACAACCGGCGGTGTTTCAGCCTCTTTTGCCATGCTCGGTGATATCAATATTGCCGAAACAGGAAGTCTGATTGGTTTTGCCGGTCAACGCGTCATTGAACAAACCATAAGAGAAAAGCTTCCTGAAAACTTCCAACGCGCCGAATACTTGAAAGAACATGGCATGATTGATATTGTCGTAGATAGACCAAACTTAAAAAGCGAACTTGTAAAAATCTTAAAAATTTTAACAAACAAGAACAAATCATTAGCTTAAAAGATCGAAGGTCCTCACCGGCACGCAGGTTTTCTTATACAGAATCCGTGGCTTTGGTAGCGTGTGTCAATGCGCTGAAATTTTTGAGTAACGTGTACAAAAAATAGTACACAAGCGAAAAAAATCTCAAGCAGTGACCAACTAAACAAGCCCCCCAAAAAAAATTATACAAATATCCCCCTTCTCATTAAGACTTATTTTAATATTTTCACCTATTCTAACAGAAAATTACTCTCAAAAATAAGGACGAAAAAATGTTACTTTCCTCACTTGGTATCGAAATGAATGTCATTCTCAGGGCTTTTTCAGCACTTTTCACATCTTTGGCTCTGTGCCTTTTACTCGGAAAACCGGTCATATCGATTCTTCATAAACACCAACACCATGGACAACCGATTAGAACAGACGGTCCTCAATCACATCTTCAAACAAAACAAGGAACTCCCACCATGGGAGGCTTACTTATTTTAGGTACCGCTATTTTTTCGATTCTCTTATATGCAAACATTTCTTACCATTTTGTTTGGGTCAGTTTACTTGTTTTGTTAGCATATGGTTTAACCGGCTTTATTGATGACTATATTAAAGTTACGAAAGAAACACCCAATGCTCTAACAGCCAAAGCAAAACTCTTCGTTCAATTTATGACAGCTGTCATGGTTGCAACGATCATCACGGCTGCGACACCAAACGCTTCAAGCAACATTTTATACATCCCTTATTTCAGATTCATTATAAATCTTTCTTGGCTCTATATTCCATTCGCGGTTATTGTCATCTCAGGCGCATCAAACGGTGTAAACCTAAGTGACGGGTTAGATGGTTTGGCAACAGGCCTCCTTATTTTAAGCTTTACATTTTTTGCAATCATGGCTTATATTGCTGGCAATCCGATTGCTTTAAACTTTGCGGTACCGTATATTCCGAGAAGTGCCGAAATGGCTGTTGTTTGTGCTTCTGTTGTAGGCTCTTGCTTAGGTTTTTTACACTACAATGCTCCGAAAGCCAAAGTCTTTATGGGAGATGTCGGCTCGCTTGCTTTAGGTGCACTTCTTGGTACCGTTTCTGTCATTTTAAAGCAGGAAGTTCTACTTGCCGTTGTTGGTTTTGTTTTTGTTGCCGAAACGCTCTCTGTTATGATACAAGTTTTTTATTTCAAACGGACTGGTAAAAGATTTTTTAAGATGGCACCAATTCATCACCACTTTGAACAATGCGGCTGGCCGGAACGTAAAGTCGTATCAAGGTTTTGGTTTATAGGCTTTGTAGCTACATTTTTAGGTTTGCTTTCATTGATTAAGTTTTAAGGGAAAGCGTTCGATGACAATTTTTTCAAGACTGAGTAAATCAAAAATTGCTAACTGGTGGTGGACAGTTGATAAAATCACCCTAAGCCTTGTTATGCTCATCATATTTATTGGTGCCTTCCTTGTTTTTTCGGCGAGTCCGGCTGTTGCCCGAACAAATCATTTTGCAGACTATCACTTCATCAAAAAACAAATTATATTTATTGTTGGTGCACTGATTATCTTATTTACCGTATCAACAATACGCCTTAAAAATATCAGACGGTTATCCATTATCACTTACCTTCTTTTCTTCGTGCTCACTTTTTTAACACTATTTGCCGGATATGAAACAAAAGGATCCTCTCGCTGGATTCGTATTTTAGGCTTTACACTTCAACCGTCAGAATTTATAAAACCGACATTTGTAGTGGTCTCTGCGTGGCTTCTTGAAGGTGCAAAAAAGTTTGAAGACTTCCCTGGTACACTACTTTCCGCAGGCTTATTCCTTCTCACCATAGGAATTCTACTCTCACAGCCAGATATTGGAAGCACCATATTTATTTCGTGTATCTGGGGATTTCAACTTTTTTTAGCAGGTTTACCGCTTCTTGCAGTGTGCATATTGGGAGGTATTGGTATTTTTGGAGGCGTTGCTTGTTATTTTACTTTCGGTCACTTTCATGATAGAGTCCAACAATACTTATTTTCCAGAGGAGAAATGAGCTACCAAGTCAAGAAATCCATGGAAGCCTTTGAAAACGGCAATCTCTTAGGTCGTGGTCCCGGAGAGGGCACAGTAAAACTACATCTACCCGATGCCCATACAGACTTTATATTTGCCGTAGCCGGTGAAGAGTTTGGTGTATGGCTCTGCATTCTTTTGGTCGCTCTTTTTGCTATTATCGTCATAAGATGTCTAAAATTATCATTAAAAGATAATAATTTATTCATTATTTATGCCGCAAGTGGGCTGGCTGCATCTTTTGGTTTACAAGGCATTATTAATATGTCATCGACACTTTATCTCATTCCGACCAAAGGCATGACTTTACCTTTTATTTCATACGGCGGTTCATCTCTTTTTGCTTCAGCCTTAAGCATGGGCATGCTTCTTGCTCTGACACGGCGCAATGTCACCGCTGAAGATAAGGATTTATAAATGTCATCAGATTTAGAATATATACTTCCCATGCTTAAAGGAAAAATACTATACAACGAACCAATGTCAAAACACACATGGCTGGGGATCGGTGGTCCTGCTGAAATCATGTTCTCACCTCTAGATTTGGACGATTTAAAAACATTCTTACGAAACAAACCCAAAGAAACAGATCTCTACATTTTAGGCGGAGGCTCAAATCTTCTTATTCGAGACGGCGGGATTAAGGGTATCGTATTAAAGCTTGATGCACCTTACTTTAAACAAATTATCAAAGAAAATGATGGCATAACATGCTTCGCCGGACTTCAAAACACACTCTTAAAAAATTTTTTAATTTCAAATGAATTAGGTGGACTTGAATTTTTATGCTCTATTCCGGGAACAATTGGCGGTGCTGTTAAAACAAATGCAGGATGCTTTGGCAAAACTTTAAGTGATGTTTTAATCTATGCAACAATCATCGACTTTGAAGGAAATATAAAAGAAGTTTCAAATACGGATTTTCACTTTAGTTATCGATATGCCAAGCTTCCAGCAAACTGGATAATCATTTCTTTAAAACTTAAAACTTACACATCTGATAAAAATACAATTCAAAATACCTTACAAGAACAATTTGCGTATAGGAAAGCACACCAACCACAAGGTTCTAAGACAGCAGGATCAACATTTAAAAATCCCCCTCAAAAAGCCGCTTGGCAACTCATCAAAGAAGCAAACGCTGACACATTAAATATTGGAGGTGCTAAAATGTCTGAGAAACATTGCAATTTCATGATCAATGATGGGTCAGCGACAGCGCAAGATTGCGAAAAACTCGGAGATTCCATTATTCAAAAGGTCAAAGAAAAGACAGGTATCACACTTGAATGGGAAATTCAAAAAATGGGGCAATACAAATGAATTTCTCTCGATTTAAAAAAACGTCAAAAAAACACAACGAGCCTCTTAAGGCACAAAACCTTTTTGTATTAGAAAATAAAACATTGACGCGCTTAACTGCGCACATTCTTCTTTTGTTATTAATGATTGGCACATTAGGAATCACAATAACCTTACGAGATAATCTCATTTCAAAACAAATAGAAAGCTTAAAAGAAATGTTTTTAAAATACTCTTCTGCGCATGGTTTAAGCATCAACGACATCGTTGTGCAGGGGCGTGAAAAAACGACTCTTGCTTCTTTAAACAAAATAGTCAATTTAAATCGCAATGACAATATTCTAAAAATAGATCTAAAAACGCTAAAAAACGAAATTGAAGACTTACCATGGGTAGAAAAAGCAGAGCTAAAACGTCTTTATTTTCCAAACATTTTACAAATATATCTAAAAGAAAAAGACATCATCGCTTTATACCAAAAACAAGGAAAATTTTATCCTGTCGATATATATGGAAATGTTATTGATGTGGAATACATACCAAATAAACCTTTTTTAGTAATAGTTGGTGAAGGTGCCCCTGAAAAACTTTTCGAACTTATAAAAATCACCTCCTCAGCTCCAGACCTTTTTGCACGTATTAAAGCAGCATCATTACATGCCAATCGCCGATGGGACTTGATCTTTGATGATCTTGAAAACGGTATCACAGTCAAAATGCCCGAGGAAAATTTAGAACAAGCATGGCAAAAATTGATAAAAATTCACAACAAATATGGCATTTTTAAGCGTAAATTAACTTTCATTGATTTAAGATATACCAACAAAGTAACCGTCAATATCGCTGAATAGTTTTGAAAAGAGGAAAAAAGTGAATCATTCTTTTGCTAAATATTCGACTTTAGCAACTTTAGACATTGGCTCATCCAAAGTCTGTTGTTTGATTGCACACATCACTTCACGCGATAAAAAAATAGAAATTGTCGGCTATGGTTACAATGCAGCAAAGGGTATCAAAAATGGGGTGATAACAGACATTAATCAAGCCACCTTATCTGTATGTAACGCTGTAGAAGATGCAGAACAAAAAGCCAAAGAACGTATTTCAAAACTCATCATTAATGTCTCTGGAGATAAAACACAAAGCGTCATCAAACATCACATGATCCAACTTCATAAAAACAGGCCAATTTCTGATATCGATATTGAAAAAATCATGCAACAAAGTGCTTCAAAAGTAAAAAACATTGATAGTGAAATCATTCATTGCCTGCCCATGAATTATATGATAGACAAGCGTGAAGTTGTCAAAGATCCGCGTAATTTTTACGCTGAAACATTAGGCCTTGATATGCTTTTTGGCTTTTATCCATCATTACTATATAAAAATCTTTCAAACATTATTGAAAATGCACATTTGGAAATTGCATTAAGGACATTTTCAGGCTATGCTTCTGCCCTTTCATGCCTTGTCGAAGATGAAAAAGAACTCGGAGCAACTGTTGTTGATATTGGCGGAGGAACAACAAGTATTACAACCTTTAAAGGTGGTTTCCCTGTTTATTTTGCAACACTTCCTGTAGGTGGAAACAACATTACAAACGACATTGCATGGGGCTTAACAACTTCTTTTGCCCACGCGGAAGATTTAAAAATCAGACACGGTTGTGCTTTTTTAATCACCCAGGATGAGCTAGAAACAATAGATGTTTACCCTGTTGGTGAAGAGGACGACAATTCTATCAGACAAGTCCCAAAATCTGATTTAATCAACATTATTGTTCCCCGTGTTGAAGAAATTTTCGAAATGGTCTCTAAAAAACTTGAAGAACAGGGACTTAAAGATGTAACCAATCATCGTGTTGTTTTAACTGGTGGTTGCAGCTCACTTTCTGGCATCCGTGATGTTGCGGCCCTTATTTTAAATAAACAAGTACGTTTAGGCATACCTCGCAACATTCCCAACATCCCGACCTATCTTTACGATCCGAAATTTTCGACAGCCCTTGGTATGTTTCTATTTGCCATCAATCGAAAAGAATACCACCCCTATCCGACATCAAACACATCAATAAACATCGGTAATATTAGCGGTATCAAAAAAATTTTCAGCTGGTTCAAACAAAATTATTAAAATTCTTTTCTTTAGTAACCAAAACTTAATTTATTTAATCTAAAATTTGCCTATATGAAATTTTTTTAGGAGTCTTAAATAAAGATGTCAATTAACTTAGCCGTTCCTGAAACACAAATCGTTCATTTAAAACCACGCATTGCTGTCATAGGTGTCGGCGGCGGTGGTGGAAATGCTGTCAACAATATGATTGCGAAGAATCTTGAAGGTGTTGATTTTATTGTCGCCAATACAGATTCGCAAGCTTTAGCAAATTCAAAAGCAAGCCGCAAAATCCAGCTGGGTCTCAAAATAACACAAGGTTTAGGCGCAGGTGCCCGTCCAGAAGTCGGAAAACTCGCTGCAGAAGAAGCTCAAAATGAAATTGAAAAAGAACTGGATGGCTTAAATATGGTCTTTATCACAGCTGGAATGGGCGGCGGTACAGGCTCCGGTGCTGCACCTGTTGTTGCAAAGGTCGCCAAAGAAAAAGGCATTTTAACTGTTGGAGTTGTTACAAAACCGTTTTCATTCGAAGGCAAAAAACGAATGAGTATCGCTGAAGACGCTCTCTCCAAATTCACGGAAGAAGTGGATAGTTTAATCATCATTCCAAATCAAAACCTCTTTCGTGTCGCAGATAAAAACACAACTTTTGCGGACGCATTCATTATGGTTGATAACGTCTTATATTCAGGCGTCCGCTCAATCACAGATTTAATGATGATGCCTGGTTTAATCAATCTTGATTTTGCTGATATTAAAAGTATTATGGAAGATAAAGGTAAAGCCATTATGGGAACTGGTGAAGCAGAAGGTGAAGGCCGAGCCCGCATTGCAGCTGAGCAAGCCCTTTCAAACCCCCTCCTTGATGACTGCTCAATGAAAGGTGCCAAAGGTGTTTTAATCAACGTTACAGGCGGTGATGATATGACTTTACTAGAAGTTGATGAAGCCGCAAACATCATTAAAGATGAAGTTGATGAAGATGCAAATATTATCTTCGGATCAAGCTTCGATTCAGATTTAAAGGGCAAAATTCGCGTTTCCATTGTTGTAACAGGTATCGAAAACAAACCCGGCTCGCGTTTCAAAGAAAAGGCTTTAGATAGCACAGCATATATAGCTGAAAGCTTTTCTGAAAAAACAAAAGCCGAAAACAATTTTGCCATTGCCAAAGAAGAAATCGATAATAACCTTGAACGCTTCAAAGCAACTTCCGAGGCTGAAGAACAATCACTTGTAAAAGAAGATATGGTTGAACACGCAAAAGAGAAAACATCTCTTGAAGAAGAAAAAGCAGAAGAAGACGCTTTTATAAAAGAGAATGACGAAGTACAAGACCATCCTGAAATAAAGCCAGACTTTTCACGTTTTGATGATTTTGAAAATTTAGAACGATCCGAAGCTATTCCCGAAGCACCTCAACCTTCAGCCCTTTTCAACGCAATCATCAACAAGAGCACGATGACTGAAGATGAGAGTTTATATGAGAAGTCTATTTTAGATTTTGTACCTGATACAAAAGATGTTTTCGAATCTAAAACAAAGATAGATGATTTTGAAAACGAGCCAATTCTCTTTCCAGATCAAAGTGAACCTCATTTTATAGAACGCATGGATGATGCAAAAGATGAAGAAGCTCCTTTGGATACACCAAAGACAAAATTTATCGATAAAATTTTAGGCATTTCACGTGCACGTAAAAATCGCAAAGATGGTCCGACTGTGGATGACCGTTTCGCGTCTGTATCAGCACCGAGCTTATCCTCAGGTAATGAAGCTGTTGATTTTTCTTCTAATAATAACTTTGAAAATTTGGATATTCCCTCATTTTTAAGAAGAAAATAAACAAACAACACCCTAATCCTCTTTATGTCAATCATAAAGAGGATTTTTTTCATCAAGAGCAATCATCTCCATTATAGGAATAATTGATAATTAAACCATGCCTTATTGTAAAGTATGTTTTGCAATAATACGTACTTTCCACCTCCGGCTGCCCATATTTTGGCTCCTGCCACCCATCATATGCAAACACGTTTTGATAAAGCTTTTGATGAGGCTTTAAGCCGGTTTTAATATAAACCCACGCGTAATCAGTTGCATTGATTGGAAAAACTTGATTTGGCTTTCCCCATGTTTCAAATAATGCATATGAATCTTGCCCGACCCAAGGCGCAAGCTTGTCTTGATAAGTCAGATGATTTTCAATGCATGAACTTAAAAATAAAAACAAAAATAAAACAATAGCATAGCGTCTCATGTTTTTTCTCCTTTTTAAGAAAAAATATAATAGAAATACATGAAAAGCAAAGTGATCAAAAGTATATCTAATTAAGATATAAAATAATCCGGCATGATTGTTTTTAATTTCTGAATATGCTTCATATCTGATTTGGCTTTAATCAAAAACATATCTTCAGATTCTTTTATTCTCAAAACCTTAACATATTTATAGATTAAACTTAAACTTTTCCCATCACTTATTGGTAACTGAAGAAATACATCTTGATGTTCACACGTTAATTTTTCATCTATCAAATCCAAAAGCTTTTCACATCCCTCACCAGTCAAAGAAGAAAGTAAAAGCATATGAGGGTCTTTATGTGTAATTTTTTGTTCTAAAATTTGTTTTTCATTTTTTGAAAGCAAATCCGTTTTATTTAAAACTTCAATATAGTTATTTTCCCGCTCAATATCTTTCAAACCCAAGTGATGCAATACTTCCAATACATCTTTGCGCTGAATTTCCGTATCAACATTAACAACATCTCTAACATGCACAATTATATCAGCCTCTAAAACCTCTTCTAAAGTCGAACGAAAAGCCATCACAAGCTCATGAGGTAAATTTGAAATGAATCCGACCGTATCAGACAAAATAACTTCTGTCCCTGAAGGAAGTTGTATTTTTCGAAGTGTTGGATCAAGCGTTGCAAAAAGCATATTTGCAACAATCACATCACTTAGTGTCAAATGATTAAATAAAGACGATTTGCCCACATTTGTATAGCCCACTAATGCCACAATAGGATACGGTACTTTTTTCCTATTTGAACGTTGTAGCCCACGAGTATTTTTAACTTTTTCCAACTCTTTTTTGAGTTTAAGAATCCTATCATCAATAATGCGCTTATCTAGCTCAATCTGTTTTTCCCCTGGCCCTCCTAAAAACCCAGCACCACCGCGTTGCCTCTCAAGGTGTGTCCAGCTTCGAACCAAACGTGAACGTTGATAGGTCAAATGCGCAAGCTCAACTTGAAGCTTACCTTCATTTGTTTTTGCCCTTTCACCAAATATTTCCAAAATCAATGCCGTGCGATCAATCACCTTTATCTTCAAAGCTTTTTCTAGATTACGTTGCTGAATAGGTGTTAAAGCAGCATCCACAACCATCAAAAACACTTCCTTTTCCAAAACCACAGGAAGCATCCGCTCAATAAATCCCTTGGAAAAATATGTCGCCGGTTTGATTTCTTTTAACCGCAGATGCTCTGAATACACAACATTCAAATCAATGGCAATCGAAAGCCCGAGAACTTCATTCAAACGGCTCTCAGAGGAAAGATCTCGCCCGTCACCAAACAAACTAGGACAAATGACAATTGCATTTATTTTTTTATTTTGCTCAATGTCAAGCAAGGTTAGCTTTCAGAAACAACATCAACAGCTTGTGAGGGCATAATCGTCGAAACAGCATGTTTATATACAAGTTGAGTATGCCCATCTCTCCTCAAAAGAAGAGAATTTTCATCAAAAAAAGTAATAACGCCTTGCAATTTCACACCATTGATTAAAAAAACCGTTACAGCAATTTTGTTTTCTTGGATATCCTTTAAGAAATCTTCTTGAGCATTTTGAGTCATTTTCTTATTCCTTTTCATTTATTTTAATGACACCATCAGAATATGCACAATACTTTTCAATGTAAAGAGCATTTTTAATATAGGGGATAAATTATTACCCGACTTACCATATACATATCAAAAAGAAAAACGCGGAGAATGAGCTAAATAATAAGACACCCGACTGAGTGCGAAGGGAGTGTACATATTGGTACATGACCGAGCACGAAGAAGGGCGTCTGTATTAGACACCAACTATACGAGCTTTTACTTAAAAACGCGGAGAATGAGCTAAATAATAAGACACCCGACTGAGTGCGAAGGGAGTGTACATATTGGTACATGACCGAGCACGAAGAAGGGCGTCTGTATTAGTTAGCCATTATACGCGTTTTTTATACGCTGCACGGAAAATACGATCATTAATCGCCAATCCAAGTCCCTTTTCTGGAATGGGAGACATTGCAATATTTCGCCCGTCAGCATCAGCAATCCGCATGAATGAAAACAGATTAGTCGCCGCTTCACTCAAGTCAGCTTTAGGGCTCAAATTTAAATCACAATCTTTAACATCGCCAAAACCGATAAAAAATTCATCACCCTCACGTTTTAGTGCATTTATTCTAAAATCATGAGCGGGCGCATAATGTTTTAAGAGTTGCCCCGGTGACGAGGGCAAATCGGGATTGCCGTGCGAAATCAGTATTTTTTCCCCTAAAAACGCCTCTAAGTCCTCTAATGCAACACCTCCTGCCCGAAGCAAAACAATATTTTTACCTGTTAAATCAACAATGGTTGATTCAACACCAACTTTGCATTGACCGCCGTCTAGAATCATATCAACCTTTTGCCCTAAACTTTCAAAAACATGCTCTGCCGTTGTCGGGGAGATTGTTTGAGATTTGTTGGCTGATGGTGCCACAATAGGCACACCGCTTTTTTTTATCAGCTCAAGCGCAACTCTATGATTTGGCATTCGAACCGTTACAGTCCTTAATCCGGCACAAGCCAAATCAAGTGCCGGATTTTCCTCTATTCTGTTTAAAACGAATGTCAAAGGTCCGGGCCAAAATTTCTTTGCCAGCGATAAAACGCGTTCGTCCACAGCCGCATAAGTTTTTAAGAAATCAATTTCAGCAATATGGGAAATAAGCGGATTAAAAGATGGTCTGCCTTTAGCTTCATAAATCGAAACCACCGCTTTTGCATCATAAACATTTGCACCAAGCCCGTAAACCGTTTCAGTCGGAAAAGCAACCAAACCGCCTTTTTTTATGACTTCGGCAGCTTGGGAAATATTTTCATCATTTGTTTTAAAAATATTAATCATGTCTTAATAGTGTAAAATCGAATTCAATGCTTCGGATAATCCGTCAGCCGAAAAACTTTCTAACTCATCACCTGTTGTTCTGTCAATAAGAAGATAATCTTTTTCCTGTTCATCATAAACCAAAAAGCAAAAATCATCATAACCTAAAATCACCATATCGTCAGATTCATTATGCATTTCATTGAATGTAATAATATCAAGGCTATTGTCTTTGGGGGCAATACCCAAAACGGCCGAATCTTCCCCTCTTAATCCGTTGTAACTTTTCAGAAAACTGATAAATTCAAGCGGTAAAAACGGGTATCCTTTCTTGACCAACTCTTTTTGAGATTCAATCACGTCTTGTTTGCTAAAAGGTGTGCTTTGCGTTTGATATCCGTTTTCTTTTAATGTTTGAATAAAATTCATCATCTGCCGTTAACTGCCCTTTTTAAAAACATTTTACGTTGTTTACTAACTTTTCGATAGCTCTTATTTTTATAACGCTCAACTTCCTGATTAACATCAAATACATCCCTATGATGTAGCCTATCATAAGCAGCTTGATTAAGAGCAAGCTGCTTCATACACTCAACATAATTGACAATGTGCTTATCATCCATTTTATGACGTTTCGTCAGTTTTCCTCTGGCAAAATTAAAAGACATCCTCTCGTTTGGCCTAAAACCAACCACAAAAGCTATATTTGGATCTACAAATTCAAGCCGCTTCGAATAACTTTTCATCTCACCACGTTGTTTAACCTTATCACATCTGTGAATAAACAAACTATGAATATCCGCCCTGACCAAACATAAATTGTGTTTATAGTTCACATAGGCCACACTTTTCAAATCACCGGCATCACTGACGGCATGCTTATGGTGCACTTCAAAAGACGGAAAATCCGATCCATTAAGCTTTTTGCCTTGTTTATCCCTCGCTGCAAGTAAATACCCCTTATCTGCATCAATAAGTGAATCAATCAAAACCTGCGGAATAGGTTCACCAAGCTTAAAATCTTTACAATTGATATGTTCTTTTTTCAAATCAGCCAAAACTCTTTCGGTAAAACGAAGTTCCGTAATGACAAGTTTCGATGAATTATATTTACCAAACCGACGCATCATATTAATCATTGAATAGACATAACGCTCATCTAACCCTTGCTTTAACAGCATATCAACCATTTGATCACCTTGCCTCTGTGCCAAATCTCTCACAAATTCATTGCGGACCGTAATACCTTTTTGAAAAGTAATTTTCTGTTCATCATGTTGCTTTGAAAATGATTGCACAACCAAATCCGAAAAATCGCGCGGCGTCATAAGTCCCAAAATCCGTGGATCAATTTTATTTTTAATCAAGTAAGCTTTTAAATTTTTTTCAATAAGCCGAAAACTCTGAAACCTTGAAAATAATTTCCAAGATGGCGAAGATTCAAAATTATATTCTATTGTCTTCGGGCGTTTTTGTAAAGGATGTGCCATAAGTTCTCTATAATAAGAACTCAACTCTCTTTCTCTCAGTCCTTGTTTCAAACGATCAATAGTACCATAAAAATCCATACGTATCGTTAAAACTTCTTGCTTGTGCAAATATTTTCCGTCATATTGCGCACGTTGAAAGCCAGCAGCATATAAAATTTCATCCAATTTGTCTGCTGCTTTGGTGTTAAGTTTTGTTTTCTTTTTTCCCATTTCATTGGCAAGTTTTGAAAGCATTTCATAAGCCCTTCCAGCATCTTCAACTGAAAGATTATAAAAATCATCAATATATCCGCGGTTATGATACAAAACAGCCAGATAAGGCTTCATCGAAATTTCAATTTCTTCTGAACGCTGATTGGTGACTTCAACAATATGTTTTCTTTTATATTTACTGCCCTTTTGAGCCATCAAAACCTCTTCATTTACCAATTTTGTCTAGATATACACAATAACACTCTTTAAATCAATATTTTTTTAAAAAAAGTAAGAGATTTTTAGAAAATAACGAATAAAATATTTCCAAAATAATTAAAGGAGAAAATCATGACACAATATATATTTGAAAACAAACGCCTTGCAAATACAGTTCCCGCAGTGGTTTTCGGCACACCAAAATCAAATGCCGAGTACTTCAAACAGTTTTTACATGAAGATGAAGCTTTAATCTGTATTCACAGCATCAAACAAGAACAAGCAAAAACAGGTGATATTCTTTCCGTTCAAACACCTAAGCGCAAATTACTCATTGTTGTCACAGACCTGAAAACTCAAAAGAACTATCAGCTTTTAGGCGGTAAAATTTATAAATACCTCAAAAAAGAAACAAACGCCGTTGTCATGCTTCCAAAAGAATTTGATAAAAACGCCGCTTATGAAATAGCTTTAGGCATTGAACTTGCTTCTTATTCTTTTGATAAATACATCACAAAACGTGAAGCAAAAGATTTTCCAAAACTTGAAAACTTATATTTCAAAGCCAAAGGAAAAACATTAAATGCAAAAGAGTATATTCCTTTTGCTGCGCTTGCCAATGGTGTTCGCTTTGCAAGAGACCTCACAAACGAGCCGGCCAACAATATGACGCCGATGATCATGGCTGATGAAATCAAACGCCTCGGCTATCTCGGACTTGATGTGGAAATTTTAGATGAAAAACGGATGAAATCAAACAGTTTCAACTTAGCACTTTCCGTGGCACAAGGCTCTGAAAACAAGCCGCGCGTGGCCGTTTTAAAATGGATTGGTAATAAACAAAAAGATGATTTTGATTTAGGTTTGGTTGGCAAGGGTGTCACATTCGATGCGGGTGGCATCTCCTTAAAACCGGGCAACGGCATGTGGGATATGAAGCAAGATATGGCAGGCGCTGCAGCAGTTGTCAGTGCTTTAAAAGTGGTTGCTCTCCAAAAATTACCTGTTAACATCATCGGCATTGTCGGTCTTGTTGAAAATATGCCTTCAGGCACGGCAACACGCCCTGGTGATGTCGTCACATCGATGTCAGGTCAAACGGTCGAAATCTTAAACACTGATGCCGAAGGTCGTTTGGTTTTGGCTGACCTGTTGTGGTATCTCCAAGACCAATATGCTGTCAAAAAAATCATAGATATTGCAACCTTAACCGGTGCCATCATGGTTGCTCTCGGCACAGAAATGGCTGGTGTGATGGGTAATGATCAAACTTTTATTGAAAAAATCAAAAAGGCAGGCTTAACTTCTGGCGAAGAGGTATGGCAGCTCCCCATAAATTCAGCCTATAATAAAATGATGGATTCGGACATTGCGGACATGAAAAACATCAGTGAGTCTCGTAATGCCGGCTCAATCACCGCTGCTTGTTTTTTAGAGCGTTTCATTAAGAAGGGCGTTAAATGGGCACACTTAGATATTGCCGGAATGGATAAAGAAACAAAAGGCAAACCTTTAACCCCAAAAGGCGCAACTGGGTTTGGCGTAAAACTTTTTGTGGAACTCATCAAAAATCTGTAATCCAAACCGATTTATCCGGCAATGAAACAAAAAAAGGAGGACTTAAAATGCTTAAAACAGCAGAATTTGTATCTTTAGGACACCCAGATAAGACAGCAGATTTTATTTCAGAATACATATTAGATCGCACCATTGAACAAGACCCAAACGTCAAATATGCCGTCGAAGTCATGGTCAAAGACAACACGGTCATCTTAGGAGGTGAAGTTTGCGGCAACATAAACTTAAAAAACATTGATACATACGTCAAAAACGCAATACGCCAAATCGGCTATGATGAGCACTATCATCAAATCTGGGGAAACAATGCGCTTGACGTCACAAAGCTTAAAATTATTAACTTAATTGGTTGCCAATCTTCAGAGATTTTGCAGGGCGTTGAAAACGGCGGTTGGGGCGATCAAGGTGTTTTTGTAGGCTATGCTTGCCAAGGCGAAGGTTTGATCCCCAGAGAACTCTTTTTAGCAAAAAGATTAAACAATGCGCTTTATCAAAAAGCCTTAAACTCAGATAATTTAGGGCTTGATATTAAAACCCAAATCACTTTAAATGAGCAAGGCAAAATTCAAACTGCCATTGTAGCGATTCCCATGCTCAAAAATGAAAACCTAAAACCGTTTATTGAAAACATATTAGAGCAAACACCGGAAGAACTAGTCATCAACGGGACAGGTAATTACACATGCCACAGCGCAGTTGCAGATTGCGGCATAACCGGACGTAAACTCGCGTGTGATTTTTATTCAACAAGATGCCCCATCGGTGGCGGCTCACCATGGGCGAAAGACGCTTCAAAAGCTGATGTATCGCTCAATATTTTAGCACGCAAAATAGCCCTCCAAAATCTTAAAAACAATGATGAAGTTTTTGTTTTTCTCTCATCTTGCATCGGCCGTTCAACCCTTCCAAGTGCAACATTAAAACTGGTTAAAAATGGTATAATCTCGTGGCAAAACTTAACGAGCGATTTTTCACCTCAGACAGTTATAAACACATTAGGACTTAACAAACCGATTTTTGCAGATCTGTGTCAAAAAGGCATTACAGATTTATAAAAACTTCCCCTTAAAGGGGAAGTTTTTCTTTGCAAGATATGATAGTTATTTATATCTAATCATAAATCGATTTCCTGTCGGCTTGGAAAGACGGGTCGCTTCCTCAATGGTGTAGATACGCTTTGGCTTTTTATATGAATAACTAGCAACAATTATCCCATCAGAAATATAATTACCTTCTGATTTTACATAAGATTTACTCTGACTCTGATAACCTAAGCCCACATTTTGGCATATCTCAAATTGACCTTCTGAACAGTAATATATAGCGGCATTGCCATTATCAAAGGCATTCTCTCGAATGCTTGAAATACAGGTCAGAACGACAACAGATCCACAGTTTAATTCAGAAAACGCATGAGCTTTAAGCGTTTTTTATGTATTATCTACTTTATTAAAACCTTAAAAATTAAAAGTTCTTTTTTTGTTACGATTCGCCCTTAAAAACATAAATCATAGGGCTTGGATAATGAGGCTAATAATAAGTGCTTTTTTTAACGCCGTGTACAAAAACAGTACACAAGGAGAAAAAGTGCTTGTTAGTAGCCCATTATACAAGCCCTTAAAAAAAACGCCACCAGCATACACTGATGGCATTTCTTCACAAATTCACCAAAACTAGCCGATTTCTTCGCCTGTTTCTTGGTTAACACTTTTAGCGGATAATTTCCATTTACCGCGATTATCCATGCCCGTACATTTTACCCAGATTTTATCACCTTCTTTATAGAAGTCTGACACGGATGCAATACGTTCATTTTTAATCTCGGAAATATGGACCAAACCTTCTGTTGAGCCAACAAACCGAACAAATGCACCAAAATCCATAATTTTCGTGATTGTTCCGTGGTAAATCATACCTTCTTCAGGCTCAGCCACAATATCCATAATGATATTCAAAGCCGCTTCACCATCTTTGGTGTTAACTGATGCGATTTTAACAACACCGTCATCGGTGATATCAATTTTTGTATTCGTTTTTTCGATAATTTCGCGAATAACCTTACCACCAGTACCAATCACCTCACGAATTTTATCTGTCGGAATTTTTAAGGTAATAATACGCGGTGCAAGCTCAGAAACTTTGGCACGCGGCTCAGAAATGGCCTTTGCCATTTCACCCAAAATGTGAATACGACCCTCATGAGCTTGAGCCAAAGCGTTCTTCATAATCTCTTTGGTAATAGATGTGATTTTAATATCCATTTGCAAAGCGGTCACGCCGTCTTTTGTACCGGCAACCTTAAAGTCCATATCACCAAGATGGTCTTCATCGCCCAATATATCGGTCAAAATAGCCACACGACCGTCATTTTCTTTAATCAGCCCCATAGCAATACCTGCAACAGGCTTTTTCATCGGCACACCGGCAGCTTCTAAAGACAGCGTTGTACCGCAAACCGTTGCCATTGATGAAGAACCGTTTGATTCCATAATATCCGAGACAACACGAATAGAATAAGGAAAAGCTTCTTTATCTGTCGGAAGCATCGGATGAATAGCTCGCCATGCAAGCTTCCCATGACCGATTTCACGACGTCCTGGAGTGCCTAATCTGCCACATTCACCAACTGAAAACGGTGGGAAATTATAGTAAAGCATAAAATCTTGCTTATATTCACTCATCAATCCATCAACCGTTTGAGCGTCATCATCTGTACCGAGTGTTGTCACAACCAAAGCTTGCGTCTCTCCACGTGTAAATAAAGCCGAACCATGTGTTGTTGGCAAAACATCAATTTGGCATTCTATCGGACGAACGGTTCTTGTGTCACGACCGTCAATACGTCTGCCGGTTGAAAGAACTTTTTCACGCATTGTTGTGTGCATGATGTGTTCAATAGCAGCCGGTGCATATTTGACTTCTATTTCATTTTCAGGATCAATCGTTGCTGTAAATTTTTCAGCTAAAGTGCCCAAAGCATCGGCGCGCTCTTGTTTATTCACAATTGAAAAAGCTTTTTCGTATTCTGTGCCATATTCTTTTTGAAGACGTTCACACAAAGCATCATATTCTGCCGGAAACGCAGGTTCTTCCCAAGCCGGTTTACCGGCCTCAGCCTTTAACTCGTTAATCATTTTAATCACAGGCTGGAAGCTTTCAAAACCAAACATCACAGCGCCAAGCATAACTTCCTCAGAAAGCTCATTTGCCTCAGATTCAACCATCAACACACCTTCTGACGTACCGGCAACAGCAAGTTCCAACTCGGATGTTTTACGCTCAGACAATGTCGGATTCAAGATGTACGCACCATTTTTATAGCCAACCTTAGCAGCCCCAATCGGCCCCATAAAAGGAATACCTGAAACAGCAAGTGCTGCGGAAGCGGCAATCATGGCAACAACATCAGAGTCGTTTTTCTGATCATGCGCAACAGTTGTGCAAATAATTTGAACTTCATTTTTGAATGCGTCTGGAAAGAGCGGACGAATAGGTCTGTCAATCAAACGAGAAATCAAAATTTCACGCTCGGAAGGTTTGCCCTCACGTTTAACGAACCCGCCCGGAATTTTACCTGTAGCATAATATTTTTCTTGATAATTAACGGTTAAAGGGAAAAAATCCTGATCAGCTTGGACTTCCTTAGCAGCACAAACCGTAGCAACGACAACCGTTTTACCGTACTTAGCAACGACGGCACCTGTAGCCTGTCTTGCAATTTTGCCTGTTTCCAATGTTAATTTCGCGCCACCCCATTCAATTTCTTTGTGGCAAATATTAAAATCGATCATATATTTTTACCTTTCCTATATCTTAAACCTCACCTGACCCCATGTCAGGATTTCACGAAAACTGCGGAGCCCTATGCCCCGCAGTTTCAAACTCTCATCAGATTACTTACGTAAATCCAACTTCTTAATAATGGCCTGATAACGCTCAGCACTTGTGGATTTTAAGTGGTCAAGCAAGTGACGACGACGGCTGACCATCTTCATCAAACCAAGTCTTGAGTGCAAATCCTTTTTGTGAACATTAAAGTGTTCAATCAAAGCGTTAATGCGATATGTCCAAATAGCAATTTGAACTTCCGGTGAGCCGGTATCGCCTGGTTTTAAGCCATATTTAGCAACAATTTCTTGTTTTTGTTCGTTTGTAATCGACATCTGTAAATTTCCTTTTTGTTATAAGTTAAAAACACGAACAGGTGAGATTTTTCTCTCATCTACCCGAACAAGCGCTATCAAACAAGCCCCTTCAAAAGCTGCCATCATACCTCCGATATGCTGTTGAACATCATATTTCTTCGGTGACAAACTTTGTCCAAGCCTTAATTTAACGGCATCTCCCGCCTCTATAGCCAACGCCGCGATGTCGCGCAGCGAGGTCGAAATAGGCAGAAGCGAATCTTGCTTCCCATTCTCATACACCATTTTTTTTACATTTTCCAGTAAAATCGTATCAGAAATTGAAAAAAATCCGCATTTCGTCCGCCGCAAAGCTGTCAAATGCCCGAAACTATTAAGTTTCAAAGCGATATCACGACCGAGCGCGCGGACATATGTTCCTTTCGAACAACAAACTCGAAAACGAAACGAATCCGGCAAAATTTCTTCCAGAAGGTCTAAAGAAGAAATTTCGACAGAGCGTGGAGACATTTCAACCTCTTGCCCTTGCCTTGCCAAGTTATAGGCACGTTCTCCATTAATTTTAATGGCAGAATAGCAAGGAGGTATCTGAGAAATCTTTCCTAAAAAAGAGGGTAAAACACCTAAAATTTCTTCTTTTGAAGGAATCCTCCCCCCGACACAAACGGCGGCACCTTCAACATCATCTGTATCTGTCGAAACACCAAATTTCAAAGTAAATTCGTATTCCTTAGCACCATCCATCACAAAAGGAATCAATTTTGTTGCCTCTCCAAATGCAATCGGTAAGACACCTGTTGCAAACGGATCAAGTGTTCCGGCATGCCCGTTCTTGTTTGCATCAAAAATTCGACGCGTTTGATTCACAACATCAGTTGAAGTCAAACCCTTTGGCTTATCAACAATCAGCCAGCCGTTGATATTTTCATGTTTTGTCCGCTTCATAGAAACGATGTGTAACAAAAATGTTTTGAAAATGCAACAGAATTCTTTATGACCACCCAAAAGAGCATCACATGCTTAACACTTTCTCAAAAAAGACGACACAAAAAAGAGCTTCTTTTTATTTTTTTGTAACGATTTTCTTTCTTGTTACCTTTTTCTTTTTGACGGTTGTTCCTTTTGTAATTTCTTTTTTTGAAGTAGACATCACTTTCTTAGATGACCTATCTTTATTTTGAGGATGCCTAATCTTTGAATTCTTTAAATGATTATCAATTTCTTTTTCGATCAATACAGCATCTTCATTTGTCATAGCGTAAAGCGGAATAGAAAAAGCACCATATTTTGAAATCGCAGACAATCTTTGCATAAAAGTCAGAGGATATTTCACACCTTTATTGAGCTTAAAACGCAAAAATTCACGCCCACAAAAACACAAGCGACATTTTCCGACACGTTCGACTTTTTCCACATCTTTCCACTTAAGCTTAACATTATGATCAATAATGATCCCTTCATCATCAATCTGTGCTAACTTCTGTGGCTCCAAATAGACATAAAATGCAGCAAGTGCAGAGGCAAGCGCAATCAGCTTTATAATGGTCACAAAGCAAATTTCAGGCAAGGTAGTCGCTGTAAAGCCGAGCGAAATGAAAAGTAAAAACAGACTTACCCATGCCCAATTTCGTAGTTGTTTCAGATTATAATAAAACTCACTCATCATTTATTCCTTCCATCTACACATAGAATAATGTTGCCTATACATACTTACCGTATATACATATTCTATTACTTTTTCGTTAATCTTAGGTATATCAATTTTATACAAAAAACCACCCTTAAAGGTGGTTTCTTTATTGGTACGCGCACGGGGGCTCGAACCCCGGACCCACTGATTAAGAGTCAGTTGCTCTACCAACTGAGCTATACACGCATCTCCGAATGTGAACCCCTTATAACAAACTAAATTTTATTTTGCAATATTTTTTTTCATCATTTTCAAAAATAAAAAAGCCCCACACAAAATGGGGCCGTAAAAAGACGAAAAAAAACCTTACATATCTAAGGCTTTGCGATATGTATCGATCAAAAATTCCTGTTCATCGCGGGTTGCTGCATCCATCCTACGCAATTTTAAAATTGCGCGCATAATTTTGACGTCAAACCCGGCACTTTTAGCCTCGGCAAAAACTTCTCTGATATCTGTTGCAATTTCTTTTTTATCTTCTTCTAATTTTTCGATTCTTTCAATAAGCGAGCGCAATCTGTCACTTGCGATTCCACCGACTTCAGCCATTTTTTATTCTCCGTAAATGATAAGTTAAACATTTTGTGTTAGATGAGACTTAACAAAAAAAATTTTCTTTTACAAGTTATATTTTGGGATTATATCAATAAAAATCTGATTGAGGAAAAACTGATGCCACATGATACAAACACAAAAATCTTAGCCACCATCGGCCCTGCCACAGCTTCAAGACAAGTACTTTCAAAATTGATTGATGCCGGTGCCGACGCATTCCGTTTTAACTTTTCACACGGCACGCATGAAGAACACAAAGAGCGTTTTAAGATTGTGCGTGAACTTTCAAAAACAAAAAATCGTCAAATTTCAATTGTGGCTGATATGCAAGGTCCAAAACTTCGCATCGGTCAATTTGAAAACGGCGCAATAACCTTAAAGACAAAACAAGAGTTTATCCTTGATTTAGATAAAACCCTTGGTAATGAAAAACGCGTCAATTTGCCTCACAAAGAAATTTTTCAAGCGGTCAAAAAGGGGGACAAGCTCCTCTTAAACGATGGAAAAATCATTTTAGAAGTAAATAAAAAAGACGATTCGCATATTTACACAACCGTTTTGGTTGGCGGCAAACTTTCTGACCATAAAGGTGTTAATCTTCCAAACATTACATTACCGATTTCAGCTCTGACCGAAAAAGATATAACAGATTTAAAATTTGCTTTAAAACTGGGGGTTGATTGGATAAGCCTTTCATTTGTACAAAAAGCACAAGATGTTAAAGACGCACGCAAAATCATTGGCAAAAAAGCACTCATCATCTCAAAGCTTGAAAAACCGAGTGCTATGAATGAACTCGAAGAAATTATCACACTTTCCGATGCCATTATGGTCGCACGAGGTGACTTGGGTGTTGAATGTCCGATTGAAACAGTTCCTGTCATGCAAAAGAAAATTATTTCGGCCTGCCGCAGACAAGCAAAACCTGTCATTGTAGCCACACAAATGTTAGAATCAATGATTAATGCTCCTACACCAACACGTGCCGAAGTTTCAGATGTCGCAACTGCTGTTTATGACATGGCAGACACCGTCATGTTGTCAGCCGAAACAGCTGTCGGTTCTTATCCGGTAGAATCGGTTGCCATGATGCACCACATTATCTCTCAAGTCGAACACGATCAACACTTTATTGAATGCACAGCAAACAATGAAACACATATTTGTTCAATGGAGTCGCTCGGAATTACTTATGCTGCAAAAGAGCTCTCTGAAGTTTTACCGAATGTGGCTGCCATTGTCACCTTCACAAATTCAGGGTTTACAACCTTCTCAATGGCAAAAGAACGTCCCAATCTCCCGATTGTTGCCATCACACCGCATGAAAATGTGGCTTCGCGTATGGGTATTGTCTGGGGTGTTCAGGCCGTGGTAGATCCAAAAGTTTTCAAAAACTTTGACATGATTGAAGAAATCGCAAACAAACAAGTCAAAAGCTTAAAAATAGGGAAGAAAGGCGATTACATTATTGCAACGGCAGGCTACCCATTCGGACAAACATTGCTCACGAATCTCCTCCACACAATCAAAATAAAATAGCCTTGTCCCATCACACCTTCTGAAAATTGTCATCGCAAAGCATCTCCTCTCAATTGTCATCCTGGAATCAACGATGAGCAAGCGGCGAAGCCGTCGCGCTCCGCTTGTTTCAGGATTTCCAAAACTTTAAACTGTCATCGCTCCAAACTGCAGGTTTGGTCAAGCGATCTTCCGATTGTTTTTTAGAAATTCGAAGATTGCTTGACATATTTGACTTTAGCATAAAAAATCTTTCATTATTTTTCAATAATTTATAAAATATTTTGCCAAAATATACAAATTTTTTCGTTTTTTGTCTTGACAAAATATTTTTTTTCTGCTATAAACAAAGCCATCAAAGAATTACTTAGATATATATGTACATCCCCCCCCGTCAGACGGGAACTTGGGGAATTAATAACACTAAAATATTACCCAGGCCTCGCTTCCATTTCAGCTCCTTTTCAAAAAAGCTGTGGATGGCGGCAGCTTGTAGAAGACGGGCTCGAATAAAAACCGAGGCGTGGGCAAAAAATGTTTAACCAGTCTGCGCCCTGAGCAGACACAAAACAGTGAGCCATGATCAGAGATGGTCCCCATTAACCTCTAGAAATTAGTCAAGAACTAAACGATGTAAATTCGAAACTTAAAACCAATGTGGTAAAAACTCACTTAGTATCTTCGTTGTCATTCTCAGTAAAGCAACAAAAGGTACGAACACAAAGCTTTTGAGAAGAAAGTAGAGTGATTTACAAATATCCTGAGAACGTGTACCCCTGCCAAACCGACGGGGGTCTTTTTTTATTTAAATTTCAGCGTACAACAATCCGATATTTAACTGAAGGCTGCACGGCAGAAGAACTCTCCCAAGGTCTTGATTCAACACCATAAATCTCAACCTCTCCCGAATTCGTTGCCTGATACTGAAAAACTCTTTCACCATCTGCACCGAGCACATTGCTCTGAGACCTGGCAAACTGGTCAGCCACTTGGGAAACGATCATCTGCCCTTGTGGCACAATCAAAATGCGCCATCCATAACCTGTTGAAGGATTCTCCGGCAACTTAATGGAAAATTTCTCTCCGATTTTCAGATCTAACGTTCGCCCACTATCTGACGGATAAAGCACATTTCTTTCGCATCCGGTAAGAATTAAAAACATTAAAAAAAATGCAATTTTTTTCATACAACAAATCTCAACAAAACAATTAAGACATACTTTCTATTTAAGATATTTACTTGAAATTTTAAACATCATTTTAACTTATACACAATACCAAGATAGTTTCTCTAAAGTGCCTACTTTACATTTATCATTTATCAATATAATTTTTAGCCAATAAAGAATCAATAAAATATCAATACGAACGGAGATAAATTATGCGTGACGTTGTACGCTTTTTGCTTAGATGTTTTTTTAGGACATTCAAAGTCCGATTTGAAATGCGGTTTGATATTTCCAATCTCCCACAAAAAGGTGTTTATATTTCGAATCATGTTTCGTGGGTAGACCCGATTGTTTTGTTTGCATTTCTACCCGGAAATCCTGTTTTTGCACTCCATGGTCAGCTTTATCGAAACTATTGGGTTCGTTTACTCATGAAAACAGCAGACATCATGGAATACGGAAACTTAGATGTGCCTGATTTAAAGAATTTAATTGCAACAGTCAATTCCGGCCGTTTGTGCCTGATTTTTCCGGAAGGACGTATGACCACAAATGGCAATATTATGAAAATTTACGAATCAGCCGGCTTGCTTGCAGATAAAACGGATTCGCCTGTGATTCCGATATGGATTAACGGTTTGCAATATTGCCACTTTTCTAAAACGGGTGGCAAATTACCACACCGATATTTTCCACATGTCAAAATCGTCGTGGATGCGCCTCGTCCATTAAAACTCAAAGATGAGCTCCGTCACCAACGCAACCATATTTCAAATGAAATTTATATGATTATGCGCGAACAAATGTTTGAGGCGATTTATGACAAAAAGCTTACAGTGTTCACCCAGCTGATAAAGGCTTCAAAAATCCATGCGAAACGTTGTTTTGGTTTGCGTCGTCCATACGTTATTGAAGACATCACAAGAAAACCGAAAACATTTAAAGACATCATGCTTGCTTCATACGTTTTGGGACGTTATTTCAACAAAGATGCCAAATTCCAAGAGTCGATTGGCATTATGTTACCAAACTCGGTGGCAGCTATTTGCACATTTTTCGGTTTAAATGCTTACGGCCAAGTTCCGGTCATGATTAATTTTTCAGCAGGGCCTCAAAATGTTATCAGCGGTTTAAAGACAGCGGAAGCAAAAAAAGTGATTACCTCAAAAATGTTCATCAAAAAGGCAGGTTTGGAATCTCTTGTTGAGGCCATTAAAGCTGAAGATGTTGATGTCATATATTTAGAAGAAGTAGGAAAGAAAATTTCGATCTTTGCTAAGATTTTAGCTCTTCTACAATATAAAATTAAATATGTACCCTATAAAGCAACGCCGGATGATAGAGCCGTGATTTTGTTCACATCGGGTTCTGAAGGTGCACCAAAAGCCGTTGTTCTTTCAAACAGAAACGTTATTTCAAATGTCTGGCAAATTGCAACATTCCAAACCTTAAACATACGAGACGTTGTCATGAACTCAATGCCTGTTTTCCATAGTTTCGGTTTAGTTTTGGGAACGCTGTATGTATTGTATCAAGGCGCGAGAGTTTTCCTTTACCCTTCTCCTTTACACTTCCGTGTGATTAGCGATTTGCTCTATGAACTGGGCGCAACAGTCATGATTGGAACTGATACGTTCTTCAGAAGCTACGCTAAAATTGCTCACCCGCTTGATTTTGGATCCTTGCGTTTGTGCTATGCCGGCGCAGAAGGTGTTAAATTAGATACGCGCAATCTTTTAAATGAGAGATTAGGCGCACGCTTAATGGAATGCTACGGCACAACCGAATGTTCACCAGCTGTTGCAGGCAACAACATGGTATTCAACAAATTCGGCACAATCGGCAAACTATGCCCTGGTATGGAATGCCGCTTGGAAAAAGTTGACGGCATTGAAAAAGGCGGCGAATTGGTCGTTAAAGGTCCGAACATCATGGCCGGCTATATGTTTGCCGAACACCCTGGCGTTTTGGTCCCGCCTCATAACGGGTGGTATCACACGGGTGATGTGGTTGAAATTGATGAAATCGGTTTTATCACCATTAAAGACCGTATCAAACGCTTTGCCAAAGTTGGTGGTGAAATGGTTTCCCTAAAAGCGGTTGAAAATATGATTAACGCAGCCTTTGTCGGCAGGGATGATTTTTGCTGTGGTGTAGTCGCCGTCCCACATGAGCAAAAAGGCGAGCAAATCATTTTAGTAACAAACGAAAAAACCTTAACAACCGATATGCTCCGCGAGTTTATCAAACAAAACGGCTATCCTGAGCTTTACATGCCGCGCCGCATCATTTATCGCGACCAAATCCCAACCTCTGCCACAGGAAAGGTTGATAACGTCACCTTGAAAAAAGAAGTTTTGGCAGAGCTTGCCAACGCGGCTTAAAAAGACATAAATCTTGTAGAGGCGGTTCAATACCGCCTTTTTTTAGCCTTACTTCATCACACTTTTCTGTATTCTCGCATATCCTAAGAAACAACATAAAAAGGGCTAAAAACATGAACATAAAAACATTTGACATTTAAAGCATTTTTACATAGTATACTACCTAAGTAGAGCCGATGACTCTGCCTGAGGTCAACAACCTTACTCAATACGTTGTATAAAGCGTTATTTATACGCCTGAAAGTCTAAGACTGGAAGGCGGTAAAATAAGGCCTTTGCGGTGAATATACCGCACTATTTTATTGAGATAGTTGTTGCTTCCAGTCACTTTTCATCAAAGTGGCTTTTTTTATTCACAAACGAAAGGCTAAAAACATGAACATAAAAACATTTGACATTTAAAACATTCTTACATAGTATACCACCTAAGTAGAGATGATGACTCTGCCTGAGGTTTGATAAGCTCTAAACAACTGTTTATGCAAAGACAAAATTTTGCATGCCTGAAAGTCTGTTTGGCTGGATGGCGGCAAAATAAGCCTTGCGGTCAATATGCCGCACTATTGTTGTTTATAGTTATCAACTTCCAGTCACTTTTCATCAAAGTGGCTTTTTTTATTCACAAACGAAAGGCTAAAAATATGATAAACACATCTCACCACCCACGTGGCCGCTTGCCAAACGACAATCCCAACCCCATAGACATACACGTTGGAAACCGTATCAAACTGCGCCGCAAGAACTTGGGGCTGTCCCAAAACATTTTAGCACAAAAAATGGGCGTCACATTCCAACAAATCCAAAAATACGAAAAAGGTCTGAATCGTATTGGTGCAAGCCGTTTGTTTGACTTTTCTAAAGTTTTAAACGTTTCTATGGACTTTTTCTTTGCCGATATGCCAGAAGATATTAAAAATATGAGCCCGGCGAGTATATCTGGAACAAAATTTTTTGAGAACAAAGAATCCCTAAATGATCCGTTAAAATCAACAGAAACACTAGAACTTGTGTGCGACTATTATAAGCTCAAAGCTCACTTCCCAAAAGCCGCTAAAAATCTCAAAGACATGATCCATCAACTCTCTTTCTCATTTACTGTTCAACAAAAACTTTAAAAAACTATCCTTTAGAAGATATTCTAACATTCAAGTGTTTTTGATATATTTTTTATGAAACCGGTTTACTGGAATAACATCTTTTTTCAGGATAGGATACATTTCATGAAAGATCAAATTAAAAAATCTCTTGCCTTCAAAGTTAAAGCCCTGCGCGAAGCTTCAAGGCTCACGCAAGAAGAGCTGGCCTCAAAATGCAACGTCAGTTGGCGCACCGTCTCAAATTTAGAACGCGGTCTTGTTATCCCTGATTTGATAATGCTCATCCAAATGTCGCAAATTTTCAACACCACCCTAAACGATCTGACAGGCCTTGAAATAGACGCTACAAAAAGTAAATCGCGTCTGGCGCGTGAACAATTCTTAATTGAAAAGATCCGATCCTTAAACGACAAATCGCTTGACTTTTTACTTGATGAATTAATTCTGATTTTTAAACATTTTAATTAATTATTTATTCTGAAAATCTGTTCTCAAGTTCTCTCATATAAAGCTCATATGCACCTTGTACAACAAAAGCACAAAAATCAAAATGTTCCTTTTTTAGCACCTTAATCAAATTATAAAAGTCTTCATTAATTTGACTTAAAACCTCAAAAGATTCAACATTATGTTTCTTCATCATTTTCAACCCCTTTTATTTTTTACTTGCTAATAACATTTTATATGTTAATCTCAAAAAAAAAGAAGAATCTAATTTCATATGGTAGATATATAAAATGAGCATCAACATTAAAACTTATATTCTAAAAGCTAAAGAACTTCTTTGTCTTGAAGAAGCGGTACGTTTCAGTTCAATCACTAAAGCGGCTTCACACAACGGCATGAAGCAGTCAAATATGTCTGCTCAAATTAAAAACTTAGAGACTGACTCAAAAGAAAAGCTCATAACACGCCTCTCTAATGGCATTAAACTAACCGAAATTGGGTATGAATATTATGGACTTGCCTGTGAACTCAAAAATATCATTCAAAAATCTCAAAACATCAATCCGTCAAATGCGAATATGAGTGGGGCCATACGTCTATGGACGAGTGATGGTTTAGGTCTTGGTGTTTTATCTCAGTGTTTTCATGTTTTTTATCAAAAATACCCTCAAGTCAATATTGAAATCACATGCTCTCTTGAAATGCCGACACTAAACGAGTTTGATATGGCACTCCTTTTTAAAAAACCGCAGAATAAATCTTTAAGTGTAAAAAAAGAATATCGCCTGAAATTTAGTCTTTTCGCCTCAAAAGAATACCTCACAAAATTTGGGATGCCCAAAAACATAAAAGACTTATGCCACAATCATAAAATTTGTGACAGAACAAATTATGCTTCTTATTCAAAGAAATGGGCGGATCTAGTTTCAAAAGCAACCTTTGTAACTTCCGTTACAAATTCGTCAGCTATGCTTCTGGATCTAATCAAAAACGGCCTAGGTATTGGTTTCTTACCACTTGGAACAGCCTCAAAAGAACCTGACCTGCTTGAACTTAAAAACATTGACTTAGGCTTTGAACTCAAGTTCTACCTTGTTGTCAGAAAAGATTCTGAAAATACAGATAAAATCAAAGCTTTAAGCAAAATTATTGATGATGAATCTGCAAAATTATAAATCGTGCAAGCAGAATGGCTTGTGAACTGTTTTTCGCACACACCCATACACTTTGCACCACATCTTTACCCACGCGATTTTCAGTTGAGATAAGCTGATCAGATGCCAACGGCTTAATATTACTCACAATAACATCAGCCTCATTTTCCTCAAGTGTTTCAATAAAAACTCCTTGAAAATCAGATAAATTTTTAATCAAGATACCCGGAGCAACATAAAGCTTAACAATCTTCCCAACATTTTTAAAAGAAGTAGTAACTTCATTAAGACAATCATCCATTTTTCTAGCCACACGCACCATCTCCAAAGCATCAACACTTGGAATCATCCCGTGTGCCGCACGCGAAAAAAGCGATCTTCCAAACAAATTTTCCGCATCTTGAATAACTTTGCTCAAATTTGAAGACTTAATCCCATTATTTTCAGCCGCCTCAGTAATAGATCCTGCCTCTACGATTTCCTTAACATAAAGCAAATACTTAAATAAAATCAATTTCTTTTTAACAGACATTTTTAAAAATCCTAGAATGATGCTCCCCAAAATATATAATACCTTATACAAGTAGTATATATAAAAATGACCCGTGTCAAGCTATAATACAAGCATGGCAGATTTTATTGATATTAAAGTTGTTTCTTCACAAAAAGAGTTTGACGATGCGATGCAGATTCGTCGTCAGGTTTTTGTTGAGGAACAGCATATTGATCCATCTCTTGAATTTGATGGAAATGACTTTTCAGCCACCCACCTTGTTGCTTATTTTGACGATGAACCTGTCGGAACGATTCGCTTGCGTTACTTTAAAGACTTTGTAAAAATTGAGCGACTCTGTATCACAAAAAACATAAGAAAAACAAACACCTCAACCCTATTAATTGAATCATCACTTTCACTTTGCGCCTTAAAAGGCTTCGAACACGTACACGCTTTATGCAAAAAAGAATTACTTGCTCGCTGGAAAAAAGCGGGATTTTTGCCCATTGAAAATGCAGAAACCGTGCAACAAAACGGCATGACTCTTGTACCTATCGCAAAAAAACTGACACTACCACAAGACCATATTACCCTACAAACATCGCCAAAAATTTTAAATGCACATGAGGGTGAATGGTTTGAAACACAAAAAATCAGCACTCAAAACGCACTGGATCGCACAGAACAAATCAAACATTTTGCCTCAATGATAAGCAAAATCAAACAACTAAAAATTAGCCCAAACATTTCTTTATTTAAGTGGCACCCTCCTTTGCGCCTTGAAATAACGGACTTTTTCGAGCAGAAAACAAAATAAAAAAACTTCTTGCATTTTTTTAAAAATATGCTATTGGTAGCGCACTTGCTTAAATATTTAAGTAAGTGTTTGGATTAATTTTTCGTGGGAGAACAGCCATGTTCAACACCACGAACTCATAAGATAAGAGGTATAAAATGGCTAAATCTAAAAAGAAAATCTTAGGTTTAATCAAGCTTCAAATCGCCGCAGGTAAGGCAACGCCGTCTCCTCCGGTTGGTCCTGCATTGGGCCAAAAAGGCTTGAATATTATGGAATTCTGCAAGGCATTTAACGCTGCAACACAAAGTTTGGAACCGGGCATTCCTGTTCCTGTCATCATTACGGCTTATGAAGACAAAAGCTTTACTTTTGTTACAAAATTGCCGCCAGTGGCTTATTACATTAAAAAGGCTGCAAACGTTAAATCTGCTTCAAAAGAACCTGGAAAATCTTTTGCCGGCCAAATCACACTCGCTCAAGTTAAAGAAATTGCTTTAACGAAAATGCCTGACCTCAATTGCTCAACAGTTGAATCAGCCATGAATATGGTCAAAGGTCAAGCAGTTTCAATGGGTATTAAGGTAGTGGAGTAATATCATGGCAGGAAAAAGAATAGTTAATGCATACAAGAGCGTCGAAAAAGACAAAGCATATGCCCTAAAAGACGCAATCAAAATCGTTAAAGAAAACGCAACTGCAAAATTCGATGAAACAATTGATTTAGCAATCAATCTGGGTGTTGATCCGAAATATGCTGATCAAATGATCAGAGGTGTTTGCCCACTTCCTCACGGAAACGGCAAAAAAATCCGCGTTGCTGTGTTTGCACAAGGGGAAAAGGCCGATGAAGCCAAAGCTGCCGGTGCTGACATTGTCGGCGCAGAAACCCTTGTGGAGTCGATTTTAGCCGGCAAAATCGAGTTTGACCGCTGCATTGCCACCCCAGACATGATGGGTATGGCAGGTAAGGTCGCTCGCGTTTTAGGTCCCAAAGGCTTAATGCCAAACCCGAAACTCGGCACAGTCACAACCGATGTGGCAACAGCTGTTGCCAAAGCCAAGGCCGGTGAAGTTCAATTCCGTGTCGAAAAGAATGGTATTGTTCATGCCGGTGTTGCAAAAGTTTCTTTTGACGAAGACAAAATTTATGACAATGCCAAGATGTTTATTGACACCATTGTCAAAGCTAAACCTCAAACACTCAAGGGCACATATTTGAAGAAAATTTCAATCAGCTCAACGATGGGTGTGGGTGTTAAAGTTGACTTAACAACTTTATAATTTAGCTCCATCTTTTTTTAAAGACCTCTTTGAAAAAGAGGTCTTTTCTTATATTTTCTTCAATAAAAACTTTTATTTAGCCGACTAACGATATGTTTTATATTTAAAATTTTCCAAAAACAGGAAAAATCACCTTGAATCATTTTCCAAACTTTAAGCTTCACCCTATTGAAAAACAACAAATTTATCAAGCGTGACCGGTAAGCAGAACAAACCTATCTAAATCAACCTTTGTTTCATCCATCGCCCTTTCCCACTTAAGTTCATCGTCTGTATGAAACAAAATTTCGTTAGAATAATCAGCAACAAGCCAATCATTATTTAAAAGCTCTTGTTCTAGCTGCCCAGCAGACCAAGCAGAATACCCGAGTGCGACCAAATTTTCCTGAGGCCCGATCCCGTACGCAATATCCTTTAATATATCCAAACTTGAAGAAACGGCAACTTTCTCATCCACCAAATACGTCCCCGGTCGGTCATATTCTGCACTATGCAAAACAAACCCTCTGATTTTTTCAACCGGCCCACCCTGATACAAAAACATCTCCTCCAAACGCGCTGTTTGATTAAGCGGCAAAGGCACGGCCAAATCTGATATGGAAAAATCTTTCAATTTTTTATTAATAACAAACCCCATGGCGCCATCTTTTGTATGCGAACAAATGTAAACCACACTACGCCGAAAACAATCATCATCAAGCCTCGGCATTGAAACCAAAAATTTTCCGGTCAAATATTTATCACCAACAAAAGCCATTTATTGTATATATCCTAAAATTATATTTGTGACCTCACAAAAGTTATTATATCATACTTTTATGAAAAAAGAAAACATTTTTAAACATGATTTCAGATGCTGCATTTCGCCAAATATATAGTTCTTTTTTTACTTAGTTTCAACATCTCGGCTCTGAAAGCTTCCGAGGTAACTTTTGAACCTTTTGAAAATGATGAACAAATAAAAGAATTACCTCCGAATTTCACAGGCGCGTCCTCTCTGCCCCACCCTGTACAATTACGTGAAACGCTTAATAAAACAGATTCTTCTCTTGGCAAACTATTCATTTTAGCACGCTATTTTGAAGCACGTTACCCCGGTGAAGTCGTAGATCTTGATTTCAGTCAAGATGTTGCCCTTATTTTTCCTGATATGACGGAAGGACAAGTCCAAACGGCGACAAAATACATCAGGACAGCAATCCACCTTTACCGCTTAGGAAAAGAAAAAATAGATGAGTATAAAAAGGAAAAACTGGCCCCAAAAGATCCCCCTCTTGTCGTCGACGAAGACCAATACGCTATCATCGGCGATCGTGAGTATATTCCAACAAAGGATGACGAAGTTGCCATTATTTCAGACTTCAAAAAAGTGATAAGCTACACATCAAATCCACGCGAAATTGAAGCCATGGATGCCTTTTATCAAAGGAAACTTTCTGCAAAAAAAACAAAAACGGATTTTGAAAATTTCCGTCTGATGCTCTCAAAACTTGATTGGTCGAAATTCACTTCTTACGGTGTTACGGAACCTTCGCCCTTTGTCGGCAATGCAGGCATAGGAACTTGGGTTGAACATGATGGCTTTAAAGCTAGACTTCTTTCTGATGTTGCCCGTATCAACGCGCAAGGTTCTCTAATCCTCGGTCTCCACGTCGCCGTACCTGGACATCGTTTCATGTTGGCCTCAAATTTATCTGAAAATTTACAAAAGCCACAAATAGAAATCACCAATTCAAAAAATGTCCGTTCTTATGAAATCTTTTACCCAATGCCGGTTCAGGTTACATCAGAGATAATGATAAGCGCGTATCGTGGTGATTTTGCTTTCCCTATTAAGATCAATCTGGAAAAAGCAAATGAACCTTTTGAAATAACAACAAAGATAAGCTTCCAAAGTTGTGATACTGATATGGATTGCAAGCTGATAAGTTTAGAACCGACACTTTTCTTAGAAGTTGAACACACAAACGCCTCCGTTATCTCATCAATGAGTAATTTTGTGCACCAAAGCCTTTATAATCTGCCCACTTCAAAAAGCAAATATATCTCTCTTGAAAATATTTCATACACTCTCAATAAAGAAGATCAAGTCTCAACAATCAATTTTGATTTTAAATATGATGCCCCTATCCGAAACTTTGCCTTATTTCTTGAAAACAAAGAAAACACCGTTTTTTCACAACCCTCCTTTGTCGTCAATCGAAATCACATATATGTTCAGGTTTCTGCTCTTGAAAAACTGGAAAATCTTTTGCTTTCACCGCTTACTGTCAGTGTTCGCTTAAACAATTATGCGACGTTAAAACACACCTTTGTTTTAAAAAACCTCAACCTCCAAAACACACCTGTATCACTTAAAAATTTACTTTGGTTTGGTTTATTGGTTGGTCTGTTATTTTACATTACCCCGTTTGGTATGGCACTTGGCTTACCTGCCTTTTTCATAAACACACAAAAAAACAAAGCCTTTTTTGTTGTCACAAAAACAATCACCTTGATCATTTCTCTATCTTTCTTTGCACATATGGCATACCAAGATCAAACATTACTCTACTTTGATGCTTCGGCAAACATTTTATACATAAATCTGGCCTTAATATTAACCTGCCTTCTTTTATCATCCGCGCCGGTTTCTTTCTTAAAAAAGACAAAACACCCGGTTTTACAAGGCCTCATATATGCAATCCTTATCGCTTTTATGTTCCCCTTATCCCACTCTCCTTATATGCAAAACCTTTTAAGCAATCTTCAATCACCTTCACGCGCAGCTTGGTTGATGTCTTTAGCCGGTCTGCTTTTGGGTTTCTTTATACCGGATTTAATTGCATTATATTTTAACAAATTAAAACCCCAAGAAAACCTTATCAAACTCGCTTTATTACTTTCAAAAGCCATGCTGGTTTTAGCTTGCATTGCAACGATTTTATGGCTTTATTTTGCCCTCACATTCATTTCATTTTGTAAGATTGCATTTCTATTTATCATTACATTATTGGTATTAAAATATTTCCTGCATTTCTGGGAAGCCTTATATCAAACAGATCTCAAAAAATCATACATATCAGGCGCAGAAAAGACCCTTTTTATCCTTGTCACTTTTTTAATTGCACTTTTTGGATTTTTAACAAACAAATTTGCAACAATAAATCTTAAACACCCCCAAGAAGTTACATTCGAACAAATCAATCAAAGAATATTAAGCGGAGAAAACCTTCTTATTTCCTTTCAATCACCCAATTGCCTGACATGTAAATATAATGACTTGACAGTTTTTCTGCCCTATCAAATCGAAAAATTAAAAAAACAATATAATATTTCATATGTTGTCGTTGAAAGTATGAAACCAAATGAAAACACGATAGAATTTTTAAAAAAATATAAAAAATTCCAACGTCCGCTCTATGTTTATTACAACCTGCTTGTACCTGACGGTGCTGCCCTGCCGGATCTGATTATTCCATCTGTTCTGACAAAAACGTTTCAAAATTTCAGCTTTTACACTTCTTCATCATCAGCAGAAGATGATGTAGAAAAAAGCCGTAACACACCCCTTCGATAAATCCAAAGGTTAATCACGCCTAAAATCACAGCAATTGACCCGAATAAATATAAAAAGTAATACCAATTCATTTCATTTTCCTGCATTAACACTGTTTGTCGCCCTGTATGAATAAATAAAATCGAAACGGCGGTTAAAGCAAACGAACTCACAAATCCCAAAAGCCACACACGTTTAAGAACCAACTCCGGCACTGAAAATGCCGTCAAAATATAGATAAATATAAGCGCAACAAATAAAAAAATCTCCATATCATCCCTCCATTATTTTTTTATGAAAGATATATGAAGATTTTTTCAATTTTCAATTGCACACAACAACACAAAAAGCGATAGTTTCTTTCTATCGCTTTTTTCATGTAAAACATAATCCTTTATTTATACCTTATTTTAACGGTATTTCCCGTCGGTTTAGAAGCCCTTTCAGCCTCTTGAATGGTATAGATACGGCGTCTCCATGGATTTCCGTTTTCATCAACCATTCCGAGATATTTACCCGTCGTTTTATCATAAACGGCGTAATGTCCATAGCCGTCTGCAACCTTTCTTGTCGGGCTGTAAGGCTTTTCATGAATAATATCACTCAAACTTTGATAATATAGATTTCCGACCTTATATAGATTTGATTCGGAATCATAAGTATAGTCAGGAATAATTGAAATGTTCAGAGAATCAAAACTTAGACCGTTAGCGGCAAGCCAACCAAACCCGCACGAGAAAGGATTATCCCTACATTGCTCTTTTTTTGCCTCACTCATATAAAATGTTTTACCTGACCTTTGATATGGACCATCATACCACATACCTGTCGTTATATTTAAGCTGTCAGGAATAATGACAGTTGTTAAACTCGAATCATAATAAAAAGTTTGTGAACCTAAAGTTGTGACGCCATCTGCAACTTCAAGCTCTGTTATATTTGAATATTGAAAACCAGAGCTACCTGTTATATCTCCATTAATCGTCACTTTTCCAGATCCGGCATTTTGAAAAATTTTACTTCCTAAATTTGTACTTCCTGTATTGGTCAATGTGATATCCGTGATTCCGCTCACATCCAAAAAGGCGTAATCTTCTATACGATTCACATTTTCAGGTATAACCAATTTGCCTGTAAGAGTTGTTCCCTGAAACGCATATTGTCCGATGGTCGTTAAATTAGACGGTAATTTTATATCTGACATTTCAAGCCCAGAATCCATAAAGGCATAAGCTTCAATGGTTGTAATACTGTCCGGTAAACTGATACTTTTCAAACCACTTTCCCTAAAGGCACCATTTACTATTTTATCAACGGTATAAGTTTTTCCATTTAAGGTAACAGTTCCTTCAATAACAACATTTCCCGTGCAATTTGATCTATTTTTAGCACGAACAGAAGCACCTATTGTATTATCACTTCTATAATAAGTGGTATATTCAACTTCACAATCAGCTAAGGCGTTTGAAAGAGATAAAACGCTTAAAGCAACTGTCAATGACAAAGTTTTATGCATAAATTTTTCTCCTTTAACAAAAGTGTTACATTTAAAGGAACCTTTTTTTGTTACGATTCCGTTCAAAAGGATATTAGCATATTATTTATTAAAAAACAATAAAAATCGGAACGGGTGTGGAAACCGCCGAATCGTAACAAAAAAAGATTCCTTTTTTTGTTACGATTCGCCCTTAAAAACATAGAAGCAATGGGCTTGGAGAATGAGGCTAATACGCCCTATGAGCTCACGCGCGGTGTACAAAAAGGGTACATAAGCGTGAGATCATACAAGTAGTAGCCCATTATAAGCCACTAAAAAAACTAAGCTCTATAATTCAAGCCCCACGGTGCATAGCGGGCAGGATCATTCCCCCAATCCTCACGTACTTTCACAAACAAAAACAAATGAATCCTATCTTCAAGCATATCTTCCAACTCTCTGCGTGCAGACATACCGATTTTCTTAATCATCTGCCCACCCTTGCCTAAAACAATGATTTTTTGATTGTCCCGCTGAACATAAATCGTCATTTCAGCCCTCACTGAACCGTCTTCACGCCTCTCCCAAAGCTCAGGCTCAACCGTTAAGGCATAAGGCAACTCATCATGCAAATATAAAAAAAGCTTCTCACGGACAATTTCAGCTGTGAGCAATTTAAGTGGCATATCAGACATCTGCTCTTCAGGATAAAGCCATGGAGATAAAGGAAGATTTTCCGCTAAATATTGATAAAATGTAGCCAAACCATCACCGGTTGCTGCCGAAACCATAAATGTTTCTTTAAAAGCATATGCACTGTTAATTTCAGCACTCAGTGAAAGCAACCCATTCTTTTTCACCAGATCGGTTTTGTTCAAAACCAAAAGTGCTTTTAATTTCTCATCTGCAAGTTTTTGAACAACCGCCTTTGTCTCGTCATCAAACCCGCGCTTAGCATCCACAACCAGAACAATAATATCAGCATCTTTCACCCCACCCCATGCGGCACTAACCATTGCTCGATCGAGCCTGCGTTTGGGGTTAAATATACCGGGCGTATCTAAAAAAACGATTTGCGTGTTGTTTAAAACCCCGATTCCTTTAATTACGGTACGTGTTGTTTGTGCTTTGGGTGAAACAATTGAAACTTTCGAACCGACAAAATGGTTTGTAATTGTCGATTTTCCGGCATTTGGTGCTCCAATTAAGCTCACAAAACCGGCTCTTGTTTCAACCTTATTTTCCATAGCGTTTATCCAAAATTTTCAAAAGCTCAGCAGCAGCGGCTTGCTCGGCAATCTTTTTATTTTTACCGACCCCTACTGCTGTCCCTTGACCTTCAAGGCAAACCTGAATATAAAAAACAGGTTCATGTTCACTCCCCTCTTTTTTAAGCACTTCATAAACGGGTACTCCGGCTTTGATTTGATGTGCCAATTCTTGTAAAATAGTTTTATGATCACGTTCGGGCTCGGCACTTTGTTCGATATGTTTTTTAAAATGCTTATCAACAAAAGCAATGGCTGTCTCAAATCCACCATCTAAACAAATAGCACCAATCACGGCCTCCATCACGTCGCACAAAACGTTTTCGTTTACCAAAAGAGCTTGTGGATTTGCCTTAATATAATTGTTAAGTTTCAGTTCCAATGCTACTTCTGCAACAGTTTCTTTACGCACCAACTTCACGAAACGAGGCGATAAAAACCCCTCCGGCTCATTTTGAAACGTAAAATAGAGCAAGTGCGCCATCGAAACGCCTAAAACCCTATCCCCCAAAAACTCCAAACGTTCGTAGTTTTTCTTAACATCACCTGTCATGCTGCTATGAGTCAAAGCTTGCTCAAGCAAAGCTTTGTTTTGAAATGTATATTCTAAAATATCTTCCAAACTTTTCATCAATTGACCCTTTAGTGCAAACCGTTAAAAATCTTTTTCCATCGTATAGCTCTTGGCCATGTCCAAGGTTTATACCACTTACCTTTATCGCTATGAGAGAAAAACAAAAACCGTGCTTTGCCAACCAAATTTTCTTCAGGCACAAACCCCACATGCACACGGCTATCATCAGATCTGTCACGATTGTCCCCCATAACAAAATAATGCCCTGCAGGAACGGTCAATTTTGATGTATTATCAACTTTGTTTTCATAATCAGACATTTCTAAAATACGGTGCTTCACTCCCCCAGGTAAAGTTTCCACATATTCGTGATATGTTTCAGGGCGAACAACAAATTCCTTCAAAACATAATCACCGATACTTTCTCTTTCAACAAGCTGATCATTAATATAGAGGCGACCATGGCTAACTTGAATCGTATCGCCGGGCAACCCAACAACACGCTTAATATAATCGGTACGATTATCTTTTGGATATTTGAAAACAATGATATCACCACGTTTAGGCTCCCTGCTGAAAATCCGCCCCTTAATAGGTGCTAAACTAAAAGGAAAAGAATGACGCGAATATCCATAACTATATTTCGTGACAAACAGATAGTCCCCGACCTCCAATGTCGGATACATTGATCCTGACGGAATTCTAAAAGGCTCCATCAGCAAACTTCTGATAAGCATGGCAAGCAATATTGCATAAACAATTGTCTTTATTGTATCAAACAAACTTTCTTTTTTCTTTTCTTTTTTCATTTTAAAACCCAAATCCAAAATAACTCGAAATGAATATGATACATTTCTGACTATTTATCAAGTAGAAATTGCATAATTACAATACTAAAAGAAAAAACCGTACCAATAAGATACGGTTTTTTTTCTCAACACAAAATTATTCTTCTGCTTCGGGTTCGTCTGAACCGATCATCTCAGTTGTTAAGTGTCCGGCATCAGCTCTGATTTTCTTTTCAATCTCATCAGCCACATCTGGATGTTCTTTTAAGAAAATCTTCGCGTTTTCTCTGCCTTGCCCGATTTTTTCACCATTATATGAAAACCAAGCACCTGCCTTATCCACAATTCCGGCCTTCACACCCAAATCGACAAGCTCACCTGTCTTTGAAATGCCCTCGCCATACATAATGTCAAAATCAACAGTTTTAAACGGAGGTGCCACTTTGTTTTTCACAATTTTAACACGCGTTTGATTGCCAATCACATCTTCCTTATCTTTAATTGCACCGATTCGCCTAATATCCATCCTCACGGAAGCATAAAACTTCAAAGCATTACCGCCCGTTGTTGTTTCAGGATTACCAAACATCACACCAAGCTTCATACGAATTTGATTAATAAAAATCACGAGCGTATTTGAACGTGAGATTGTGGCTGTCAACTTACGCAATGCTTGGCTCATCAGTCGTGCCTGCAATCCCATATGAGAATCGCCCATCTCGCCCTCAAGCTCAGCCTTCGGAACGAGCGCAGCAACCGAGTCCACAACGAGTACATCAATAGCCCCTGATCTAACAAGTGTATCCGCAATCTCTAACGCTTGTTCGCCTGCATCAGGTTGAGAAATAAGCAAATTATCAATATCAACACCGATCTTCTTAGCATAAGACGGATCCAATGCATGCTCAGCATCAATAAATGCACAAGTACCACCTTTTTTCTGACTCTGTGCAATCACACTCAAAGCAAGCGTCGTTTTACCCGAACTCTCAGGTCCGTAAATTTCAACGATGCGCCCTTTGGGAAGCCCGCCGATACCAAGTGCAATATCAATTCCGAGCGAACCGGTAGAGATCGCCTCAATATCAATATTTGTATTTTGCCCCAAGCGCATAATTGAGCCTTTTCCGAAGGCTCTTTCAATTTGGCTCAAGGCTGCATCTAATGCTTTATCTTTTTCCATATTGTATCACTTTCTAAAAAATTAATCATTGTCACTAATATGTTCTATTTTTGTTCTAATTGCAAGAACTTTTTTTGTTTTTTACACTACCTACCATTAAGCTTTGTTTTTGCAAGAATTTTATTTAAATTTCGCTTATCTAAAGTACGATATTCATCAAGTGCCGCCGTCACAACCGCACCAAAAATCACCACCGCCCAATACAAATACATCCAAACAAGCATCAACGGCACAGCGGCAACTGCTCCATAAAGCGTTTTATAGGTATTGTTTTTGAGCATAAACAGCGCAAAGCCTTGTTTTAAAAGCAAAAACAGAACCATCGCCGTCAAAGCCCCGACAAAAGCACTCAACACACTGACTTTCTTGTTTGGAATAAACACATAAACCCCGATTAAAAGGAGACATGTAATGAAAGCCGGCAAAATTTTACCAAGCCAAATCTGCGCTTCAGGAAGAGATGAAAATATTTTATTAAAGGCAACCATACCTTTTAAGGAGAGCCCTGTTCCAAGAAGAAGCGGACCTAATGTAATAACTGTCCAATAAAGCGTAATTTTGGTTGTCCATCTCCGAGGTGTTGTCACCTTAAAAATAAAATTAAAACTATTTTCAATAGTCGATAAGAGCAAAATAGCCGTCAGAGCGATACCAACCACGCCGATTGTGGTAAGCTTTGCGGTTGCATTGATAAAATCATTAAAATAGGCACTCACATCTTGCCCTGCATCAGGCATCAAGTTTTGAATAAACAAATCCTGAATTTGCCCACGCACATCAGCGAACACCGGAAAAGCCGAAAACACGGCAAGCGCAATTGCCAAAACCGGCACAAGGGCAATCAGTGATGTATAACTCAAAGATGAAGCCACCCGAAGCACCGTGTCATTTTGTGTGCGTTTTATTAAAAAATAAACAAAACCTTTGATGCTTTGGAAATAAGAATTCAATTTTTCTTTAAAGGTCAACATTTTTCTCCTTAATATAATTTACCTTTAATGTATAAAACTTTTTTTTCAAAAGCAAAAAAACTTCCAAAAGATTAACAAGAAAAATGGCGAACTTGACTCTTCCTCTTTACGGACTATAATGAAAGTGAAAAATTTTAAAAGGAGAAAAATATGCCGAAAATTGAAAATTTAAATGAGAATAAAGGTTTTGAAAGACGTCCATTTGAACATCGTTTTAATTTTAAAGGCGGTAGACCGGATCACAAAAAACATTGGCGTTTTGACACTTCAGCTGTTGTCGCCTTAGGCATTCTTTTAGGTGGCTTTTTCATTGGACATTACTATTACAAAGCCAAAGTTTGCGCCAATAGTGTGGTCGTCAAAGGCTTAGCTGAAAAAGACGTAAGGGCAGACCTTGCCATTTGGGAAATGAAATATGTCGTTACCGGAAATGATGTTATCAAAGCGCAAAAAGAAATTTCAAACCAAACACAAACCATTCAAGCTTTCTTAAAAGAAAATGGTTTTACGAACGATGAAATCACTGTCGGCCGCTTAGAAACAAATGATTTAGACGCCAACCCTTACCGAAGTTCCTACGAAAACAACATTCGTTTCATTTTGACACAAACCATCACAGTCAAGTCAAACAATGTTGACTTAGTTGCCGCCACATTAAACAAATCGGGCGACCTTGTTGCGAAAGGCATTATTTTTAATTCGGACTATGGTTCACCTGTATCGTACTTGTTCACAAAACTCAATGATATCAAACCTCAAATGCTTGAACTAGCAACGCAAAACGCAAGAGATGCGGCTCAACAATTTGCCAAAAGTTCAAAGAGTAAAGTTGGCAAAATCAAACACGCCAATCAAGGTATGTTTACCATTTTGCCGAGTGAGCAAACCTCAAGCGCAACCGAATCTCAACAAATTAACAAAACAGTTCGCGTTGTCTCAACAATCGAATATTGGCTAAAATAAAACACATTGACCATCTTATCCGCACCACTGAGAAATTCTAAATTTTTCAGTGGTCTTTTTTTTCTAAAACATTTTTTAACACATTTTCAAGAATACGGGGATATACTTTTATCCATACATTTTGAAAGGCTTTACCATGAAACTGACAACAACAAACATCGCACAAATTTTGGATCATCAAGAAAAAATCAAAGATTTACCAGTCAATAACATTTCAACTGACAGCCGAAACATTCAAAAAAATGATCTGTTTATCGCCGTTAAAGGTGAAAAGTTTGATGGTCATAACTTTGTTAAAGATGTGTTAGATAAAGGCGCAAGTATTGTCATTGTAGAACATATCGTCGAAAACGCTCCAAAAGATCAACAAATTGTTGTCACCGATTCGCTTGATGCCTACGGCAAAATCGGAAGCCACATCAGAAGTTTATTTAAAGGCAGGCTGATCGGACTAACAGGCTCTAGCGGTAAAACAACCACGAAAGAAGAAATTAAGTTCATTTTATCACACTTTGGCAAAGTTTACGCCACAGCCGGCAACCACAACAACTTTATTGGTGTGCCGGAAAGTTTATGTAAAATGGATATGTCTGCGGACTTTGCCATCATCGAAATGGGCATGAGCGCCAAAGGTGAAATATCCCGCCTGACTTCCTACGTCAAACCCGACATTGCGCTCATTACGAATGTTTACCCGATGCACATTGAATTTTTCCCTGATTTAGAGCATATAGCCCTTGCCAAAGCCGAAATTTTCGAAGGCTTAAAAAAGGACGGCATTGCCGTAATCAACGCTGACACAAATTTTGCGGATATCTTAATAAAGAAAGCTAAAGAAAAAACAGATAAAATATTTTTATTTGGCAAGAACAATCAACCCAAAGCACGATTCGAACTTCAAGATGAAGGCGAACATCATTATTACAATGCTTGGGCTTGCTTAAAAATTGTTGAAGCTTTAGGACTTGATGTTCAAAAGGCAGCTTCTTTCATCAAAGATTTCGGAGCCCTTGACGGCCGCGGCAAAAAACATACCCTAAAACTTGAAAAAGGCGGAACTTATACTTTAATTGACGATAGCTATTCAGGCCAGCCCGAAGCCATGAAACTTGCCATTACGGCGCTTGATAAAATGCCCTCTAAAGGCCGCAAAATTGCAGTATTGGGCAAAATGGCGGAACTTGGCTCTCATTCAAAAGAAAAACACATTGAAATCGGCAAACATCTTGCTCAAACAAACATTGATATCGTTGTCGGGGTTTGTGAGGAAACAAAAGACATATTAAAAGAGCTCCCCAGCCATATGAAAAAGTACTATTTTGAAAGCAAAGATGGCCTTGATGAATTTTTATTAAAAGAGCTCTTGCAAAATGAAGATATTTTGCTTATAAAGGGGGCAAGATATTCATCGAAGCTCTATCAAATAACCGAAGAGCTGATAAAAAAAGGAAGTTAAAATATGAAATGCCCCTTTTGCGGCTTTGAAGATACAATCGTTAAAGACTCGCGCAACAGTGATGACAATTCTATTCGTCGCCGGCGTGAATGTCCCGAATGCGGTTCAAGGTTCACAACCTTTGAACGTATTCAACTTCGTGACCTAACGGTTGTTAAAAAAAATGGCGAACGTGTGCCGTTTGATCGTGAAAAACTTTTCCGCTCGATTTCGATTGCTGTCAGCAAGCGTCCTGTTTCGCCGGAACGTTTGGATAAGGTCGTTAACTCAATCATCCGCCGTTTTGAAAGTTCGGGAGAAACGGAAATCACCACAAAAGAAATCGGTGAGGCCGTCATGGATAGCTTGTCAAGACTTGACAATATTGCTTATATTCGTTTTGCTTCCGTTTATAAAGACTTTAAAGAGCTTAAAGATTTTGAAGATTTTGTAAAAACCATTGATGAACTGGTCAAACCGGTCATTGAAAAGAAGGATTAAAACTCATGAAATTCGTCTCAAAAAAAATCCGTAAAAAATCCGGCGCACGTTTAGCCGCCGTGCAAGCCGTTTACATGGCACACTTCGGCGAACTGCCCATTGACGTTGTCATTCAAGATTTCAAAGATGGCAAAGTCGGCCGTTACGTCATTGCGGAAGATGGTCTCACGCAAACAGAAGAAATGGTTGAAGTCAGCCCCATTGATGCCGAATATTTTGAAACGCTTGTCAGAGGTGTTCACAGCAAAAAAGAAGCTCTTGAAAAATCATTAAATCTTTATTTGAACGAAAAACGTGATTTTGAAAAAATGGACGGCACCATGCAAGCGCTCCTGCTCTGCGCCACCTATGAACTGACGAACACTTTAGATGTTGACACCAAGGTTTTAATCCAAGAATATGTTGATCTCGCTTACGCTTTTTTTGAAAAGAACGAACCCAAAATGGTCAATGCCCTTTTAGATCAAATTGCCCATACTGTAAGGAATTAAAGAATGAGTATTTTACCTCTTTGTGAATACCCTGATCCGATTTTACATCAAAAATGTGAACGCGTTTTGAGAATTGATGATGAGCTCCGCTCTTTTCTGGATGATATGTTAGAAACGATGTACGCTGACCATGGTGCAGGTTTGGCTGCGCCCCAAGTTGGTGTTTTAAAACGCATGATTGTCATTGATGCCGAGCAAGAAGATGAAGACGGACACCACAAAAAAGGCAACCCGATGGCTTTGATTAACCCTGAAATTATTTATAAATCTGAAGAAACGATTTTCTTTTGCGAAGGCTGCTTATCTATTCCCGAACAAAGAGCCGAAGTCGAACGCCATCAAAAAATCAAAGTACGTTACCAAGATAAAACGGGGGCAGAAAAAGAAATCGAAGCTGAAGATTATTTAGCCGTTGTCTTACAACATGAAATCGACCACCTTGACGGCATTTTATACATCGATCACTTAAGCCGCTTAAAGCGTAATATGCTCCTCAAAAAACTCGAAAAATTAAGAGCTGAAAAGAACAAATAAGTCTTAAAAAGTTTTCACCATACAAAAAGCAAAGCCCCCTTGACATTTTGTTTGAACACATTATAACCCCATATCAGAAAGGAATAAACATCATGGAAACACGCGTCGCTATCATTGCAATTTTAGTTAAAAACCGCGAATCTTCAGGAAAAATCAATGAAATTTTGCATGAATACGGAGATTTTATCATCGGTCGTATGGGCTTGCCTTACCGCCCCAAAAGCATCAACATCATCTCCGTTGCCGTTGATGCTCCGCAGGATATTATTTCAGCAATGGCCGGTAAAATCGGCGCTTTACCAAACGTGTCGGTCAAAACGCTTTATTCTGATTTTTAAACAACTTTAAACTGACGGGGAAGATTTTCTGACCCATAAGAAAGGAATATATATGTATAACCCAAAGTCCTCTAAGGCTGAGGAGTTTATCAGCCATGAAGAAATTTTAGCAACGCTTGATTATGCCAATCAAAACAAATCAAACGAAAAACTCATCAATGAAATTTTAGAAAAAGCAAAACTTCGCAAGGGCTTAAATCATCGCGAAGCTTCTGTTTTACTTGCCTGTGATATTAAGGCAAAAAATGATGAAATGTTCGCACTTGCCGAACAGTTCAAAAAAGATTTTTATGGCAACCGCATTGTTTTGTTTGCACCGCTTTATCTTTCAAACTACTGTGTCAACGGTTGCACATACTGTCCATATCATGCTAAAAACAAAGCTATGCCGCGCAAAAAGCTCTCTTTAGATGAAGTTAAAAAAGAGGTAATTGCACTTCAAGATATGGGACATAAACGCCTTGCTATTGAGGCTGGCGAAGACCCCGTCAATAACCCGATTGAATACATTTTAGATTGCATCAAAACCATTTATTCCATCAAGCATAAAAACGGTGCAATCCGTAGGGTTAACGTTAACATTGCCGCCACAACGGTTGAAAATTATAAGAAGCTCGCCGAGGCAGGCATCGGCACATATATTTTGTTTCAAGAAACATACAACAAAGAAAGTTATGAATATTTGCACCCAACCGGCCCGAAACATAACTATTGCTATCACACCGAAGCGATGGATCGCGCCATGGAGGGCGGCATTGACGATGTCGGATTGGGTGTTTTGTTCGGCCTTGAATCTTACCAATATGAATTTGCAGGACTTTTAATGCATGCTGAGCATTTAGAGGCGCGTTTCGGTGTCGGTCCGCACACCATTTCGTTTCCGCGCATTAAACATGCGGCAGATATTGACCCAAATGCTTTTTTGCATGGCATAGATGATGATATTTTTGCAAAGATTATTGCCTGCACGCGCATTTCAACACCATATACGGGCATGATTATCTCGACACGCGAAAGTAAGGCTTGCCGTGAACGCGTTATTCATTATGGGATTTCGCAAATTTCAGGTGCTTCGCGCACATCTGTGGGCGGATACGAAAATCAAAAACGCGAACACGACAGTGAGCAATTTGATGTCAGCGATCAACGCACACTTGATGAAGTTGTCCGCTGGCTCATGGAAATGAATTATATTCCAAGCTTCTGCACGGCGTGCTACCGCGCCGGCCGCACGGGTGATAGGTTTATGGATTTGTGCAAAAAGATGCAAATCTTGAACTGTTGCCATCCAAACGCACTTTTAACATTAAAAGAGTTTTTGGTTGACTATGCCTCACCCGAAACAAGAAAAATCGGCGAAGAGCTGATTGCCCGCGAAATAAATCGCGTAAAAAGCGAAAAAGTAAAAGAATTAACGCAACAATATTTAATAAAAATCAGCCAAGGTGAACGCGATTTCAGATTTTAGATTTTTATTGTTTTTTAAAAAAGAGTGTGCTATAGTTCTTTTAAAAGGAATCGTAACAAAAAAAGGTTCCTTTAAATGTAACACTTTTATTAAAGGAGACAATATATGAGAAATGCTTTTTATATCACACTTTTGATGGGGACGGTGTTGAGCTCAAACGTGTTGGCAGGCACAAATGAAGATTGTCAAGACTATTGTAAATCTGGTTCAACCTGT
>Ga0310690_10000468_pt1 | contig 86284 bp, 87 predicted proteins | sample AusTroGonzalo_MG_2_FD_207661 | JGI IMG/M metagenome (GOLD analysis project Ga0310690, IMG submission 207661) | Bovine rumen microbial communities from tropical cattle in Woodstock, Queensland, Australia - Gonzalo_04 (v2) (version 2) | ecosystem: Host-associated > Mammals > Digestive system >...
CCCCCCCCCTATCTTATCTTTATAATTCAATAACTTACAGACACATTAACGCGAACCGGATACAGGCCGGTGTTTTGACTTGCGTGAAAAACGACAGTCGGGACACGCGGATTCGTTTCGTTCGGAAACTTTATGCAATAAAAAAATGGACACAGGGTGTTTTGACCAGATTCATCCCTGTGTCTTTCGTTTTATTGAAAACTTTTTTCAAAAAGCAATGCAGACGCGGAATGCATTTCGTCAAAGAAAGGTACGCCGCACGCATATCTTTTCCGTTTTGGAAAAGATTTAACGGGCAAGATCAGTTGTTGATATTACCCACTGGTTTTCGGCTTTAAAAGGTCGAAAGGTTTTAATTAACAAAAAAAGGAAGAAAAAAATGAAAAAATTACAAAAAGGTCGTTCAATGATTGAAATGCTCGGCGTATTGGCAATCATTGGTGTATTGTCTATCGGTGGTTTAGCCGGTTACACAATGGCGATGAACCGTTGGCGGGCAAATACCATCACGGATTATGTGACTCGTTGCGTCGTTGTGGCTCAAACAAAGGGCGTAAGTGGTGTCCCCGCTACAGGTGATTGTGTTGATATTTTAAGTGAAGCCAAACCGAGTTTTGTAGATTCAGTAGAAATCAAGGGTTATGACGCAAATACGGACGACACTCGTGTTGAAGTAGGTGGCGTGTCCAATGCTGTCACAGCCGTTATTGCAGACAAACTGGGAACTCGTGTCAGCGGTGTTCAAGCGGCTGGTTCTGCCTGCGGAACAGCCGGAACCTTCTCTGGTTCAAATGCAACGTTCGGAGCGGCTGGCTCTAATAAAGTTTGTTTCTCTTTTGCTAATAAATAAGAAAGGATAAAAAAATGAAGAAATTTCAAAATGGTCGTTCAATGATTGAAATGCTGGGTGTTCTGGCAATCATTGGCGTATTATCTATCGGTGGTTTAGCCGGCTACACAATGGCGATGAACCGTTGGCGTGCAAATACGTTGACAGACTATGTCACACGTTGCGTCGTTGTTGCCCAAACAAAAGGGGTATCGGGCATGCCTTCTCATAATGCAACAATGGATACTGCATCAAACTGTTCAAAAATTTTAAATGAGGATTTTCCTGGTTTCTTGGGAACAACTAAAGAAGTTTGGATTGCCGATTACGATAAAGATACTGATGAAACAACAGTCAAAGCATCCACAGTTTCAGATGCTGTCGGTGCTGTGTTGACGGATAAGATGGGAACACGCGTCAATGGTGTTGAAGTATCGTTTGCAAGCAATGTTGCAACATTCTCTTTCATGAATGAAGCACCGGCTGCGGCAGAACCGGGAACTCCCTAAACAACACGGTTTGTTTGTAAAAATATACAAAAGAAACGTCCTGTTCGCAGGGCGTTTTTTTATACGTCACTTAAGAGCGCAGCGAAGGGTCCATAACAGCCGAATCTAAAAAAGCAGCAAACTATGGATTCTCCGGTCGGGTTCCTCTCCTTCAGAATGACGTTTTTTCTACTTCACCCGCGGCGGACGCGAAAGTCGTCAAACATATTTTCCAGTCGGTGCAAAAAATCTTTGTCTGTGTAAAAATCCGTTATTTCCTCGACCGTCGGCTCCACAATGCCCTCTTTGTTCACCGGTCGATATTCCTGCAAAACAAAATGCTTCACGCCCTTCGCCGAAAGCACGTCCGCCATCGACAAAATATCCGCTTTGCTCACCACACGCGGGTCAGTCGTCGTGCGCACTTCCAATCCCGCACGAGAGGCCAAAATCATATCCAGCGCGCGTTCGGCCCTTTTGCCCATATCAAAGCTTTCCGCCGTCCCCGACGCTTTGGCGTACTTATCAAACGGGGCCTTTATATCCAAGCCCACCCAATCGGTCAAAGGCAACACTTTTTCCAACACGTCCGCAAACACGCCCGACGTATGCAATCCCACCAAAAAGCCCATGTCCTTTACGGTGCGCATCGCTTGTTCAATATCCGGCTGCATCAACGGCTCCCCACCGCTGAAAACCACGCCGTCAAGCAAGTTTTTTCGTTTTTCCAGAGTCGACAAAACGCCGTCCCAGTCAATCTGCGTCTGGACGGACGGCGTTTGAAGTTCCGGATTATGACAATATGGGCAACGCAACGGGCACCCCTGCGTAAAAACCACCGCCGAAAGTTTTCCCGGATAGTCAATCATCGTAAAGGGAAGAAATCCCCCGACTTGCATTGTCCTTAAAAGCCTTTAACAATCATTACCGCAAGAACATTGGCACATCGGAACGGATTTGCTTTCCTCAAACCACTTGCGTTCGCTGTATTCGCTTTTCTTGCCGTTGTTGAATTGGCTGACCGGACGGAAATATCCCATCACACGTGTCCAGCATTCAACCGGTTGGCGTTCTTCATCTGACAATAAAATTTTAACATCTGCATTCATTTTTTTCCTCCTTTGATATGTTGTTACATTTTAAACGATTTTTTCAAGAACCGGAAGCTAATTTTTTCCGTTTCTCGGCAATCAGTTCCTCATCACAGATTGGGCAGAATTTGTGTTCACCCGCCAAATATCCGTGCTTCGGACAAATTGAAAAGACCGGTGTGATGGTCAAATACGGCAAATGGTAATTTTCCAGCACACGCTTGACAAAGGCTTTACACGCCGCCGAATCGGAGATCCGTTCGCTCATGTACAAGTGCATAACCGTGCCGCCTGTGTATTTCGTTTGCAACGCGTCTTGAAGGTTCAACGCTTCGAACGGATCGTCCGTAAAGCTGACCGGCAATTGCGACGAGTTCGTGTAATACGGCGCATCGTGCGTTCCGGCCTGAATAATGTCCGGGAAACGTTTTTGGTCTTCACGCGCAAAACGATAAGTTGTTCCTTCCGCCGGCGTGGCCTCTAAGTTGTACATATGGCCTGTTTCTTCTTGGAATTCCAACATACGAGCGCGAATGTGATCCAACAATTGAACCGCTATCTTCATGCCTTCCGCATCCGTAATGTTGTGTTCGTCGTTCGTAAAGTTGCGAATCATTTCGTTGATGCCGTTGACACCGATTGTCGAAAAGTGATTGCGCAAAGTTCCCAGATAACGCTTTGTGAACGGGAACAGACCGCTGTCCATATGAAGTTGAATCGTCTTGCGCTTGATTTCCAACGATGTTTTGGCCAAGTTCAACAATTCGTCCACGCGCTTCATCAACGCATCCATATTGCCTTTGTAAAGGTATCCCAAACGGGCGCAATTCAACGTCACCACACCGATTGACCCCGTTTGTTCCGCCGAACCGAACAGACCGTTTCCTTTGGCCAACAACTGTCTTAAATCCAGTTGCAAACGGCAACACATGGAACGAACTTGTTTCGGAGAAAGGCTGGAATTGATAAAGTTTTGGAAGTACGGCAATCCGTATTTAGCCGTCATCTCGAACAAAGCCTCTGTATTTTCCGCATCCCACGGGAAATCTTTTGTGATGTTATAGGTCGGAATCGGGAACGTGAACGGGCGACCGTGTGCATCCCCCGCCGTCATCACTTCAATGTACGCTTTGTTAATCATATCCATTTCGGCCTGCAAATCGCCATAGACGAAGGGCATTTCTTCCCCGCCGATAATCGGGTGTTTGGCTGCCAAATCTTCCGGGCAGACCCAATCGAACGTCAGGTTCGTGAAAGGTGTTTGCGTTCCCCATCTGGACGGTACATTCAAATTGTAAATAAACGATTGCATCTCCTGCTTAACCGCTTCATAGGAAAGTCTGTCCTTGCGGATAAACGGTGCCAAATAAGTGTCAGCCGAGCTGAAAGCCTGCGCCCCCGCCCATTCGTTTTGCAAAGTACCCAAGAAATTAACCATTTGACCGAAAGCCGTGCTTAAATGCTTTGGCGGTAACGATTCGATTTTGTTCGGAACACCGTTAAAGCCTTCCTGCAACAGCATACGAAGCGACCAACCGGCGCAATAACCGGACAACATATCCAAATCATGAATATGATAATCACCCACACGGTGGGCTTCGCCGACTTCCTTCGGATAAACGTGGTTAAGCCAATAGTTGGCAATCATCTTTCCGGCGATATTCAAAATCAAACCGCCCAAAGAATACCCTTGGTTCGCATTGGCCTTTACCCGCCAATCGGAACGATCTACATATTCATTAATAGAAGAAATCGCATCCACAACGGCTTTTTTGTCGTTCCGGCTCCGTTCACGACCTTCACGATAAACGATGTACGCGCGCGCGGTCTTAAAATAGTTGGAAGAAATCAACGCCTGTTCAACGACATCTTGAATTTGTTCAATGGTCGGGACTTCGCCGTGTGCGAATCGGTGCTTCAACACTTTGACCGCCTGCGCCGCCACAAACCAAGCTTCTTCCAAACCGAATTCGCCGGTGGCCGCCCCCGCCTTTTCAATCGCCTTTACAATTTTGGAAACATCAAAGGAAACTTCTTGCCCCTCACGCGTGATAACACTTTGAAGCGGGCCCACATCAATCTGGAAAATTTCCTTTCCGCTATTGTCTACAACTTCCAACATTTAGTATCCTCTCTTAAAATTAAACACAATATATAGTGCTTTTCCCAATCTGTATTCACTACATTAGCCCGAAGAAAAAGCAAACGTCAACAGGTTTTTTTATTTTTTTTAAAAAAATTTTTTTTCAAAAATAACCCATTCAAAATAAAAGAAAAAAATTTTAAACTTTTCCTTTTTTCCGGACGCGTGGAAAAAGTTTCAAAAAAAAGGTTAAAGAAACGATAATCCCCGAAAAAAGGCTGTAAATCAAGCCTTCGGACTTGTCTGATTGCCCGCACCTTATTATTTTATGCGCCGCGCGTGGAATATACACCTTCAAAATGGCGGAGTTCCTTTCCTTTATCCGTAAAAGCCCCCCCCAAAAGCAGAAAATAATTTTTCTGTTTTTATATAAAAAGGCTCGATTCTTTTTTTCGTTTTTGATAAACTTCCCAAAAAGGAATGAAAAATGAATTTATTGTCGAAACATGCCTTAAAGTTTTTACTTGAAACCGAACATGAAGCTCGTCAGATTCGGTCACATAAGAACAAAATCATCGCTTCCAATTCAAAAGGCAAAGCCCTTTTCGGCAAAAAAGGCAACCCGTTCGCGTTTTTGTCGGCAGCCCTTTATCCGGACAAGCTGTTGAAATTAGAACAAGCGTATCAAACCGCAACACCCTTTTCCATCCAAATCGAAACGCCCGCCAAAGTCTATGAAATAACGCTGCGACCGATTAAACGCTCCATAATGATAATCGCCGAAGACATATCAGACAAAATCCAAATTCAAAACCTTTTGGACGAACAACGCAACCTTTTCCAAGATGCCTTCGATCAAGCCGAATTCGGCGTGTACATCATTCAAGATGACGGCCATTTTTTGTTTGCCAACGAAAGGCTTTGCCGTTGGCTTTCGACATCCCCGCAACAAATTAAAAAAGAAAACATTCAACGCTATCTTGCCGGCGACATCTCGTCATTGAAATCAGAGGGCGTCGGTCAGACGAAAAAACCAAAGCTTTTGTTAAAGCAAACCGCCTTTGACACAGAAGGGCAAACCTTTTTCTGGGGCGTTGCCGCTTTGCCGGAAGAAAAAGCCGTATCGGCGGACGATTCGTCTTTTGAGAAAGCACCGGTAGGGATTATCTGGGTGAATGCCTCTGATATGTCGGTTCAAAAAGCCAACCCGATGGCCTTAAAGTTAACCGGATTGACAAAAGAGGATTTGGAAAATAAAAAATTACCTCTCCTTTTGGACGAAGGCGAAGATTTGCTCAGCCTTAAACTTTCAAAACTGATTATGCGCGCGCAAAAAATGGAAAAATGCGAACTTTCCTTCCGTTCTCCGGACGGGCGTAGCCATTCGGTCATGGCCTACATTATGCCAGACGAACGAGAAGAACAAATCGAACGCTTTGCCTTTTATCTGACGGACCTAAACGAAAAAAAGACGTTGCAATTACAAATGGCGCACGCTCAAAAAATGCAGGCGATGGGTCAATTAGCCGGCGGTGTAGCGCACGATTTCAACAACCTTTTGACGGCCATCATCGGCTTTTCGGACTTATTGTTGCAGAAACACACGATGGGCGATCCGTCCTTTGCGGACATTATGCAAATCAAACACAACGCCAATCGCGCATCCAGCCTTGTCGGGCAACTTTTGGCCTTTTCAAGAAAACAACCCTTAAAGCCGAAGTTATTGGATTTGGCCGATGAATTTTCCGACCTGTCCGCCCTTTTGCATCGAAGCATCGGCCCCAAAATTAACTTGGTCACAGAACACGAATCCGGTCTGGGGTACATCAAGTTCGACCCCAACCAGTTGACTCAAGTATTCTTAAACCTTGCCGTTAACGCACGCGACGCCATGCCGAACGGGGGGACTTTAAGCATCAAAAGCCATATCGAACACGTCAAAAAGGCTCGTCTGGTCGGATCGGAAACAATGATTGCCGGCACCTATGTCGTCATCGTCGTATCCGACACCGGATGCGGTATCGAAAAAGAAAACTTAGGCCGAATATTTGAACCTTTCTTCACAACAAAAGAAGGCATCGCCGGCTCCGGAACAGGATTGGGTCTGTCCACAGTTTATGGTATTATTTCACAAACAGACGGATACATCGACGTATCAAGCACCGTCGGTAAAGGAACCACTTTTACCATTTACCTGCCCCGTTTTGAAAAAGAAGAAAAAGCCCAAAAAGCCGAGAAGAAACATACGCCTTTATCGCTTCAACGGGCAACCATTCTTTTGGTGGAAGACGAAGATGCCGTTCGTATGTTCGCTTCACGCGTCCTGCGGAACAAAGGGTTCACCGTTATCGAATATCCCAACGCGGAAGAGGCTCTGGCCGAAATTGAAAAAGGCACCCCCATCGATTTGTTGTTGACAGATATGATGATGCCGGGGATGGACGGCGAAACGTTGGCCACTTTGGCCAAAGAAAAACATCCGGAAATCAAGGTCATCCTGATGAGCGGCTATTCGGAAGATTTTGCCCGCCATGGCAAAGACGAATCAAAGACGTTCTCATTCCTGCCCAAACCGTTCAGCTTGGACACCTTGGTTGAAAAAGTAAAAGAAATTCTTCACAGCGGAGTCTAAGAAGCCCTGACTTGCGGCAAGCGAGGAACAACCTTCATCGGAGTCATATATTCGCGGACAACAGCATCGTCTTGAACTTCAACCATCAAAATCTTACCCACTTGTGTTAAGGCCGGACGAACACCTTCCGGAACATCAACCAAGAAAATCGGTTGATTCGGCGTGCGATAAAGCAATATACGATCCTTACCGTCATAAAGAATACAAGGCATCTTGGCCCCGTCCATACGGGCATGAATGGCAATCAAAATTTCATCATCTTCGTTCAAAAGAATGTCATATCGGTCAATGGGTTCAACGACAATTTCGTTCATCTTCGTTTCCTTTTTTAAAAAGCTATATATACTTTATGGGGTTATTTTATCAAAAAATACACCCTTTTTAAAGCTTTTTTTTGTGACAAAAAACTTGCTAAATATCGCATCAGGCGCAAAGATACAGAATCAAAAGCCCCAGCGCCACACGATAAACGGTGAACGGTAAAAAAGATCTGTTTTGAACCCATTTCATCAAAAAGTAAATGGCCGACAACCCGCCGACAAAAGAACAGAAAAGACCAAAATAGAAAGTTCCGTTTAATTTATCCAGCTGCCCGTACGAATAAAGCTCTGCAAATTGCAAAAGGGCCGCCCCCGTAATCGTCGGTACGGAAAGCATCATCGAAAATCTTGCCGCCGCGGATCGACGCATCTTGCAAAAACGCGCCATTGTCATGGTAATACCGGAACGACTGACCCCGGGGACAATGGCCAAACATTGGGCCAAACCGATAAAAAAAGCATCTTTATATGTCATTTCATCCATACTTTTCATTCCCTTTTGCTTATCTGCCCAATAAAGGATTATCCCGAAGAAAATCAAACAAAAGGCAACAACCTGCGGGCCGCGCATTTCGTTTTCGATGACATCCTTGAAGATAAAACCCACAACAGCAATCGGCAACGTCGCCACAATCAATCGCAACAAGAAAGAAAGGGCTTTCTTTTCTTTCCAAAAATGAAGAGCCAAATAAAGAAAGTCCTTGGAAAAATAAATCAAGACAGCCAACAAAGTCCCCACGTGCAATCCCACGTCCAAAGCCATTCCCGTATCTTGCCAGCCGAACAGAAAACGGGCCAATATCAAATGTCCGGAAGAGCTGATTGGCAAAAATTCCGTTATTCCCTGCACCAAAGATAAGACAAACACTTCAAACATTTTAAATCCTTTTCATATAGACTTATGTTTCCGCTTCTTGTAGAATGTTATACCATTGAAAACGCAAAAGGGAAACAAAAAATGTCGCGGCTATCGGAAAAAATGAAAGAAGTCCTCTTTGACGAATACGACCGATTGAATCTTTGGTGCGTCGTTTTCTTTATCTTCGGGATTGCGTTTTATTTTTATCTGCCCGTCGAACCGTCCGTGTTTTGGGGCATCGCGGCCATTGTCCTGTCGGCCGGCTTGTTCTTCATCTTTCGGCGAAAAGACATCGGATATGTATTGGGATTGTGCCTGCTTTTTGCTTCTTTGGGATTTTTAAGAATACAACTTCAAACACAATGGGTCGAACATCCCTTTTTACATAAAAATTATTCTTTCGCTGACGTAACCGGCCAAGTTAAAAAGACAGAACATCTGCCATCCGGCGCACGCATAACACTTGACGTGCAGAAAATCGACAGCAAAATCCCCGAAAGCGAACGCCCGCAGATTGTCCGAATCCGATTGAACGGGAAAAAGAACTTGCCGCAAAAAGGCGACGTGATTCGCTTAAAGGCATCCCTGTCACCGCCCATGTTACCCACTTTTCCGGACGGATACCCGTTTGCGAGAAAAGCCTATTTTGAAAAAATCGGCGCCGTAGGCTTTGGCGTATCCAAATGGGAAATGATTAACAAAGCACCACCGTCTTTTTCGTTGGACGACTTGCGCCAAAAAATCAACACGCGCTTTGCCGAATTGTTGGATAAAAACCAAGCCGCTATCGCTTCGGCCTTGGTCATCGGGGAACAAACAGGGATTTCTCAAAAAGTCTATAACACCTACACTCAAGCGGGGATTGTTCATATCCTATCCGTTTCCGGTTTTCATATGATGCTGATTGCCGGCTTTATCTTTTTCGGACTTCGTTTTTTGTTTTCTTTGTTTCCCAAATTTTGCGAACGGTATAACAGCAAGAAAATTTCAGCCGTTATCGCTTTGCTTGTGGCCTTTGGTTATTTGATGATTTCGGGGACAGGCATCCCCGCCGTACGCGCGTTTGTTACCATTCTTTTTGTCTTAACGGCCGTCCTTATCAACCGGCGGGCGCTTTCCATCCGCAACGTGTGTTGGAGTGCCTTCGCCCTGTTGCTGATACGTCCGGAAAATTTGATGACCGCCAGTTTTGCCCTTTCCTTTTCGGCGGTCTTGGTTTTGGTAGCAGGTTTTGAAAGTCTGGAAGAACCCGTCCAAAATTTTTTGCAAAAGCAAAAGAAGTTCGTCCGCCCCGTCTTATCATTCGCTTTGTTTTTCATATTGACCAACATCTTGGCCCATTTGGCCACCGCACCCGCCGCGATTTTTCATTTTCACCGATACGCCAACTACGCGTTGTTAGGCAACTTTTTGACCAGCTTTTTATTCAGTTTGTTCATTATGCCTTTGTTGTTTTTCGGCACTATTCTTATGCCGTTGGGATGGGATGCCCCGTTCATAAAATCAGCCGGCTTTTTCCTTCATTTCGTTGACAAAAGTGCCGAATGGGTGGCAAGCCTTCCCTACGCCAATTTAACCGTTCATCAAATGGATGATTGGGCCTACGCCGCCATCATCTTCGGTATGATTTGGATATGTATTTGGCGGAAAAGAAAGCGTTTCTTGGGCCTTTTCCCCATAGGAGCGGGTTTGATATCGTTGGCCTTTTTCACGCCGCCGGATATTTTGGTCAGTCAAGGCGGGAAGTTATTTGCCTTTCGTCAACCCGACGGACGATACGTCTTTTCCCTGTCGAAATCCGAAAAGTGGACACGTCAACAATGGACAACAGCTTTGGGCTTAAAGGAAAACGATTTAATCTATGACGCCACGTCGCCCGTCACTTATCAGGGAAAAGTTGTTTCCTTTATGGACAAAGAGTGTACAGAAGCCGACATTTCATTTGGCAAATGCCACGCACCCGTGTTCTTTCCGTATCGGGAACTTTGGCGGTACGGCACACACGCCCTTTATTTCGAAGGCGATAAAATCAAAATCAAACGCGCCGCCGATTCGTTAAAAAGCCGGCCGTGGGGCGTCGAAAACTTTTCGCTTGCAACAGACCGCAAAAAAGGCTACAAAAAAAGAAAGGAGATTAAAAATGAATAAGACTTTTCCGATATTATTTTCGTTTTTATTGCTTTGCGGTTGTCTACCCGGCACGCAGATAGAACCTTCTTTCCGCGGCAATTCAACAACAGCGACAGGGGCTTTTCAACCGCCACCCAGCTTCGCGCAATTTAAAGAATTCCCCATTCCCGAACAGGCCACAATGGACTTAAAAAGAACCTTGCTTTTCGGCAGCGAGCCCATCATCGGCCGACTTGTCTTTTCGGCACCCTATTCGCAAACCAGCGTTTTCGACTTTTACATGCTGGAAATGCCCAAATTCGGTTGGCGGGAAATTACCATGATTCGGTCACAAAACAGCGTATTGACCTTTGAAAAAGAAAATCGAATCGCCACGATTCAACTTTCGTCAACGGCCGTCAGCGGCACCGATGTTGTCTTGGATATTTCCTTGGCCAAAAACAGAAAAGATTTTTAATTTAAATCATCCCACGCAACGTATTCCGGCCAACGCCCTTCTATCAGGTTGTCCATTGATAAAACCGGTTGATTCATCAACGTCCGATAAATCCAATAATTGGCCATAATCCGTTCAACAAACCCTCTGGTTTCACGGAAAGGAATGCTTTCAATAAACAACAGCGGATCGTCGTTGTATTTCATTTTTTGCTTTAATCGGTACAGACTGCCCGGACCGGAGTTATAGGCCACCGCCACGAACAACAGATTGTTACCGATTTTTTTGTCCTTCATCAAAGATTGCAAATAATTTTGCCCCAAAGCCATATTGTATTCCGGATCCGTCAGCTTCTTTTTATCCCAATCCATCTTCAAACATTGAGCCATATAGCGGGCATTATCCGGCATTAATTGCATCACACCCAACGCGCCGACGGAACTTTGCGCATTTTGGTTGAAACAAGATTCTTGCTTAATGAAAGCAAAAACCAAAGCTTTATCGACCTGCCAACCTGTTGACGGCGTCCAATTCGGCGCGGGATAGCGTTGTTCATCCGAATCCAGACGACCGGAAATTAAACTTAAATCATTGGCCAAACCATTCTTTTCGGCCACCACGGAAAGCAACGCTTGCGTATCTTTATCAGCCTTTAAAAACAAAGCGGAAAGCTCTTGGCCGGCCTCTTTTTCACGACCGACTTCTTTTAAGGCAATCACCCTTTCCCACGTCGGGTGCGAAAAACTTTCCGTCACATCGTCCGACGGCAAAGAGGGTTTTTCCCAAGTGTGATTCAAATCCCGTCCCAACGAATGCGTGGCCAAAATGCCGTAAAAGTTCCGCGGATCTTCCGCCGCTATCTCCAAATAAGCATTGACTTTGGGGAAATTTCCCATTTTTAAGTTGGCACGGCTGGCCCAATATGCCCCCGCCGACTTTAAAAGCGGATAGGCTTTTTTATGATGCGCCACTTTGTCAAAATGGTACGCCGCCTTTGAAATATCGCCTTGCCGCCAATAGGAAAGCCCCAACGTCCAATGCCCCAAAGGCAACTGGTCGCCGGACCGTTCAACCGCTTTTTGCGCCGTTTGCACCACACGGTCATCCATACCGTCCAAAAAGTAGGAAAAGGCCAAGGCAATACGCGCCGCATCATGATCTTTTTGACCAAACAAAACTTTTGCATCGGGGCCGTCAATTAACTGGCGGGCGTTCAAAGTCCGACCGGCCTTTAAATACCGAACGATTTGGGACATAATCTTTTTGGCCTGCTTGCGCCGATCGGCCGACAAATACGAAAAAGAAAGCCCTATCAGCCCGTCAATCGGCTCCGGCCGATGAACATATGTACAGGTTCCGGAACGATTACCATATACCGGAACGGGCTTTTTCTGAGGCAACTTTGCTTTCTTTTTTTCACCCAAAGCGTACATCCTTAAAGCCTGCGGATGGTCGCTGTATTTTTTAAACCACGCTTCAATCTCTGACGCTTTCGTAACCCAAGTTTTTGAAAAGTAACGGTCGGCCAAAACATAACCCATCAAACGCGTGTCCTTCAACTTTTTAATCAGCTTGTCGGCGGCTTTCCAATCTTCTTTTTCCTGCTTTTCAAAAATTTCCAAATAAAGGTTTTTGTCTTGCGGGCTCAAAACAGAAACGGACGTATCTGCCCACGCGGGAAGAATCCACAAAATGCCCAAAAGCAGAAGAAAAAACTTTTTCATTTTTTAGAAAATAATAACTCTGTCCTTACACGCTTCAAAACTTAAACCGTTAATCTTGCAAGATGTAATGGTTTCTTCGGATTGCAGCTGATAAAAAGAAGAACAAAACGCGTCGGCCGCCCCCATATTGAAAACACTTTTGGTAAAGGGTTTTACACCGGAAAAACGAACGAACGTTTCGTTTTCACCCCAAGAATAAACGATATATAAATCATTTAATGTTTTTCCGGTTGCGTTGTTTAATTCAACATCCACCGTGCAAACATCACGACCGGAAATTGTCTTATAAATCGACAAATTTTTCATCATGACGGTAATTCTGCCCTTTAAAGCATCTTTGTTCCGTCTGTCACGTTCCTCAGGCGTCATTTGAGATTCGGGCTTTGCATAGACCGACATATCTGCCAAAGGAACCAGTTTTTCATTCGGATCAGCCTTAACCGCAACGCGCGAAGGGACTTGCTCGTCCGACCCAAGGGCTGTCTTTTCCACTTTGGGCAAACCGGTCGGCGCCACATCGCTTTTGGCCGGCGGAACGTTTTCAACACCCAAAGAGCGCATCATTTCCAACTGTTCAGGCGTCTGTGCCCGACAGACACAAGGCAAAAGAACCATAGATGCATAAAAAAGATATTTAAACATTTTTTCTTCCTTTCCTTTACAAGACCTTTTTATTTTCATATTATACGAAATAAATAAAAGGTAAAGGTCAAATATGAAATATTTTTTTTGTGGCATCGCAGGTATCGGAATGAGCTCTATCGCCAAATGGTTAGCCTTTCAAGGCCACACCGTTTGCGGCTCGGACAGGTCTTTTGATTTAGGAGAAAACCTTGAAACGCTGGCGTTGCTTCAAAAGCAGAACATCACAATCTACAATCAGGACGGGTCGGGCGTCACACCCGATGTTGACTTTTTGATTACCTCTTCGGCGGTGGAAGTCCAAATTCCGGACGTGCTTCAAGCGCAAAAATTGGGCATCCCTATCAAGAAACGGGCGGAGCTTTTGGCGCAGATTTTTCACACTTACAAAGGGATTGCCATCGCGGGAACCAGTGGGAAAACAACCATTACCGCTATGGTCGGGCACATCCTTTACCGCGCACACAAAAATCCGACCGTTTTCAACGGCGGCATTTCCATCAACACCTATCATGGTCAGGAAAGTTCAAACCTGCAATTGGGAAACGGTGATATCGCGGTGATAGAAGCGGACGAATCGGATGGCACGATTGAACTTTACCACCCGCAAATTTCGGTTGTTTCCAACATCTCGTTGGATCATAAATCATTAAAGGAACTGCACCCCTTGTTTGAAAACTTTGTCTTGCGAACACAAAAAGGCGTTGTCTTAAACGCCGACGATGCCGAAAGCCGTCCTTTGTTGAAATTACATCCGAACACTTTGACTTTTTCGCTTCGCAAAAAGACAGCCGATTTCTATGCTACACAAATCAAGCAAGTCGGGCTCGAAACAAAATGCACCGTCAACGGGCAAGCCTGCGTTTTCCCCTTTATGGGCAAACACAATATCCAAAATGCCTTGGCCGCCGCGGCGGTTTGCTCTTTGGCCGGCGTGCCGTTGGAAAAATCTTTGGACGCCCTTAAAACATTCAAAGGGACCAAACGCCGTTTGGAAAAAATCGGACAAGCGGGCAACATTTGCGTGTTTGACGATTACGCCCACAATCCGGAAAAAATTGCGGCCTCTTTATCAACACTTAAAAAATCAAAAGGGCGCCTGTTCGCCATCTATCAACCGCATGGTTTTGCCCCCACCCGTTTGACAAAAGACAAGTTGGTCGAAACTTTCTTAACGCAAACACGGAAAAAAGATTTCTTGTTGTTCGCGCCTATCTTCTATCGGGGCGGAACAGTCGATAAAAGCATCTCGTCGGACGATATCGTTCGCCTTTTGTCCACCGAAAGACAAGCCTTTGCCTTTCAAAAAAGAGAGGACATTATCCCGTTTGTTGCGCAAAAAGTTCGCCCGAACGACACCATCTTGGTTATGGGCGCGCGGGATAATTCGCTAACGGACTTTGCCCGCGACATTTTAAACAAGATAAAGGATAAAAAATGAAAACATTAGGACTGATTAACCCGTCATCACCGGCCTATAACAATTTGGATATGGACGAGATAAAGAGTTGGTTCAGGACCAAAGGTTGGACCGTCAAACAAGCCAAAAACCTTTTTAAAACCGACCGCTTTTTGGCCGGAACCGACGAACAAAGAGCGGCCGACATTCACCAAATGTTCGATGATAAAGACATCGAAATGATTGTCGCGTTGAAAGGCGGATACGGTTCGGGACGGCTTTTGGATTTGTTGGATTATGCACGCATTCGGCAAAACGCCAAACCGTTGGTCGGGTTCAGCGATACAACGGCGTTGCAGTTGGCTTTGTGGGCCAAGGCCGGCTTGGTCAGCTACACCGGCTTATCGCCTCGACGGGATATCACATCAAAAGGTGTCGATTCGCTAATTGACACGTCCTTTTCGTTGTTTTTGGATAAAAAGCCCCTCTCGATTGACTTGCACCCGATGCAATCAGACACAAAAGACATCACCGCACCGCTTTTGGGCGGAACGCTTTCATTGGTGACCGAATTAATCGGAACGCCCTATTGTCCGAATTATCGGGGCACCCTTCTTTTTATCGAAGATGTCGGGGAAGAACCCTATAAAATCGATCGCATGCTGACACAACTCCGGCTGTCCGGTATTTTGGAACAGGTCAAAGGCTTGCTTTGGGGGAACTTTTACAAATGCGATTCGTCCGACGAAAACGACGGCACTTTGGAACAAGTTTTGGCCGACCTGCATGATCGCCTGCCCGATTTAAAGATTTGGACGGGTCTTCCTTACGGACACAACGATTCGCGCATTATTTTACCCATCGGCGGAAAAGTCCAGATAAAGAGCGGAAAAACGCTTTTGGTTTCGTATTAGGATTTTAAAAAACTTTCGACTGTTTTTAAAAAGTCCATAACGGCAATCGGCTTAGCAATATACCCGTCGCACCCGCCATCAAGGATTTTTTGTTCATCTCCTTTCATGGCAAAAGCCGTCACGGCAATAATCTTCGTTTTGCCGACAATGGGGGATTTGCGAATCAAGGCTGTCACTTCCAAACCCGAAATTTCGGGCATCTGAATGTCCATCAAAATCAAATCAGGCTTTTCGGCCTCGGCCACGCCAAGCGCTTTTTTGCCTTCCATACATTGGACAACGTCATACCCTTTTGACTTCAAAAGGTCGGAAAACAACCGGATGTTCATTTCATTGTCTTCAACGATTAGAATCTTTGGCATTCTTTTCTCCCTTGAAAAAACTTTCTTTTCCTTTATCATAAAGCCAAATAAATAAAATACAAGAGGATTTTTATCAATGATATGTGAACGTTGCGCACGGCTTTGCGCTTTTCGGGAAGAAAATAAGAAAAAATACCCGTCTTTTTTTAACGCCCCCGTTCCCAACTTCGGGGACGAAAAAGCAGAACTTTTGATTGTGGGATTGGCCCCCGGCTTGAAAGGCGCCAACCAAACCGGACGCCCCTTTACCAACGACTACGCGGGCGATTTGCTTTATCCGACACTGATTGAGTATGGCTGGGCGGTCGGCCGATACGGGAAAACAGCCACCGACGGCCTGCGTTTGACAGGGGCGATGATTACCAACGCCGTGCGGTGCGTACCGCCCCAAAACAAAGTCACCGGCGCCGAAGTCAATGAATGCCTTTCTTATTTAAAAAAAACCATTAAGGATTTGCCGAATTTAAAGGTTGTATTGTCTTTGGGCTCTGTTTCGCATCGGTCGGTCTTAAAGGCGTTTGGCAAACGATTGGCGGATTTTCCGTTTGGACATGGAAAAGTGCATCGGCTGGCGGACGGGTTGTATTTAGTGGACAGTTATCATTGTTCCCGATACAACACAAACACCGGCGTCCTAACCTGCCAAATGTTCGAAGATGTGTTTAAAGAAATTCAGCGGATTATTCGACACGGTTAATGGCAAAAAGCATTACGACCGTCACTATCGTGTCGAATATGTCTATAAACCTGGCTGCCAGCAAAATGTACACCAAGCCCATCGCATGAATTGTATTGTTCCAACCAATGGAAACCCATTCCTCCCCATTTCTCCTGGATAGCCGTCAATGTAGGTGAACTGCAATCATAAACAGTCCCATCGTATTCTTCATCAAAACAGTCTATATCTTTTCGGGTGACCGGCTGCATACCCATGGCTTTACACCAATTTTGACCGGTCCACCAATTCATTCTGTTTCCACTACGTATCCATTTCTTTCCATCGGATGTTGTTATACCATCTTTAGGATATGCAGGCTCACTTTCTAAAGATTTACACTTGCCTTCCCCTTTTTTATTCTCGTAACACCCGCTTGGATTTAAAAAAGCGCAAAAATGTGTTCCACAACAATCGGCGTTGCTGTTGCACTTGGCATAGTCTTCGCCCTCTTCGGGTTTGTTACATTGCGCACTTGTGTCGCCAAAATATAAGATGACATCGTTCATATCGTTAATGCAAATGTCTTTGTGAAAGGAATCGTAGACCAAACCGGTTGTGGTCTCTTGATCAAGATAGTTTATTGCTTTATAGGCTGTGACGCGCACTTTGTATTCAATAGCCGCTTTCGGGACCAAAGCTTCACATACGCCTTTGGGGACATTTTCAACCATAATCCCGTATTGTCTGGCCTTTTCACCAACAAAAGGAACGATGCTGTAAGTACTCGTTTGGTTAAATTCAACATTTGTGATATTGTCGTTTGGGGCGAAGTTGTCCCGCTCGGTAATAACAAACGCTAACCTGTTCGCATCGTCCAAAATCGTATTCGCTTGATGATTATTCACCGCGCGGCGGTAGCCCAACAATCCGCCGATACTTAATACGCCAATTATCGCCAAAACCCCTAGCATTTCTATCATTGACCGGCCCGTTTGTTTCCGCATACAGCACTCCTTTTCCAAAGCCTCGGTGACAAGGCGACTGGAAGTTAGTACCTATTTTAAGGAATAGTGCAGTATATTGACCAAAAGGTTTATTCTACCGCCTTCCAGTCAGACACTGAAAGGCATACCTTTTACGTCGATAAAAATCGACAACCTTAAAGAGGGTACTAATCCTCAAGACAGGTTACCAACCTGCCTCAATCAAAAGTATAAAGACCTTGTTTAAATTGTCAAATAAAAAATTATCGATTCTTGTAATTCAAGATTCTTTGTTTTTCGCGGTTCCATTCGCGTTGTTTTTCGGTCTGGCGTTTGTCAACGGTGTTCTTGCCGACCGCCACACCCAAACAAACCTTAGCTAGGCCCCGATTGTTAAAGTACAAGTCAAGCGGCACAAGCGTATAGCCTTTGCGCGCCATCAACCCCAACAATTTGCCCAGCTCTTTTTTGTTCAAAAGCAATTTCCGCGGGCGACCTTCCTTATGCTTAAAATGGCCCGAAGTCCCCACATTTGTAATCAACGCATTCACCAAAAACAACTCCCCATCCTGTTCGGTTGCATACGCCTGCGCGATATTGGCATGTCCTTGGCGCAAAGATTTAACTTCGCTGCCTTCCAAAACAAGGCCCGCCTCGACCGTTTCCAAAATCGTGTAATTGAAATGCGCTTTGCGGTTCTTGGAAACAGTTCCCGTCGAAATCAATTCTTTCCTGTCTTCGGTCATTGTTCAACCTTTGCCATATACTCATTGACAATGTGTTCGCCCGTTACCTCAACGCACAAAATTTTCTTTGTCTGCGCCAAGTTTTCCCACGCCTCTTTCGGTATTGGGGAAAAGGCCAAACCTTCGGCCCCTTCATTTTTCCAAAGGACCGCCGTTTCTTTGTGATTATACACAAAACGGGGGGCCGATACTTTCTGACCGTCCGCATCGAAAACAATCAAAAAATCATTGCCGGCATTCATCAGCAAATCGAATCGAACATTTCTCTGCTCACCCATTTTTGCACCTGTTTTTTCATCCATTCTTTTGCCCGCGGCGTCAGGAAAGGATAAACTTTTTCCAATGTATCCGCCATGTAATTTGAAATAAAGCTTTTTTCGTCCGATGTCAACATATCTGTATCAATCAAATCGTTGCAGAACGGAACGAAAGTCAGCATCTCAAATTTCAAAAAGCCGGCGCGTTTTTGTTTGTCCTTTTGAACCAACATCATGTTTTCAATGCGAATGCCGAACTTGCCCTTTAAATAAAAGCCGGGTTCGTTCGTCACCACCATATTCGGTTGCAAAGCGTCATTGTTTCTGGGCGAAATAGACGGCGGGACTTCATGAACATTCAAGAAACATCCGACGCCGTGCCCCGTCCCGTGGTCATAATCCACGCCGTCGGTCCACAAAAATTGACGCGCCAAAATATCAAGGTTGCCGCCCGTCGTCCCCTTTGGGAAAGAAGCCTGAGCCAATGCGATATGCCCTTTTAAAACCTGCGTGTAGCGGCGCTTCATTAAATCGCTTACCTTCCCCGTCGCCACCGTTCGTGTCATATCCGTTGTCCCGCACCAATACTGTGCCCCCGTATCCAAAAGGTATATCGGGGATGCGGAAAGTTTTGCCACTTTCTTTTCCGTGGGCACGTAATGGGGCAAAGCCGCATTTTTACCGACCGCCGATATCGGGGCAAAACTGTTTTGACGATACAAAAGATCCCGCCGCCGCAAACTTTCCAAACGTTGCAAAACGGAAAGCTCATCTTCCTTGGCGACATCAGCCGAAAGTCCGGCCAAAAACTCACACAAAGCGATGCTGTCCGCCAAACAAGCCTTTCGCATACCCGCCACTTCGGTCTTGTTCTTGACGGCTTGAACCGCAAGCAACGGATTTTTCAAATGATGAACCGAAGCACCGGCACTGATAACATCCTGTTTAACCTTTATGGGCGTTTCAAATTTATCCAAGGCAACAACTTTGCCTTTCAGCTCTTTCACATTTTCCGCATCAAACGGCACAATGCGTCCGTCAGCCCAAACAATCAGTCGACCCAAAAACGCCGGATGAAAATTGACCGCGTTGCTTCGCTTATTCAACAGCCACGAAACCGTATCAGCGTTGGCCAAAACAAAGGCGTCCCATTCTTTTTGTTTCAAAACCTTCTTGAGCGGGGAAACTTTTTGTCCTGTCGTTTTGCCTGCGTATTTTTGCGGATAGCTGAAAGTTATAACTTTCGGGGCCTTTGGCCGGTCCAACCAGAACTTATCAATCGGATTTTTGTCAAAGGGAACCAACTTCGCGCCGCGCTTGGCAAAAATTTCACTCCACGCTTCCACCTGCGCCACCGAATGCGTCCACGGATCATACGCCACAACGTACCGCGACCGCAAAAATTGAGCAAACCAATCCGAAATCGTTGTTTGTTTCGGAACATGCAAAACCTTAAAAGACGACTGTTTTTTGGCCTGTTCCACATAGCGCCCATCCACAAACAAAACCGATTGACGCGGTGTCACAATCGCCATACCCGCCGACCCCGTAAATCCGGTCACATAGGCCAAACGCTCTTTGTCCGGCGATAATTCTTCGTTCTGATAATCGTCATCATGGGCAATAATAATGGCATTGACACCGTTGCGACGCAAAAAAGCCCTAAGTTCTTTTAACAATCAAGGTCCCCCATTCATTAATATGAAAATAATCACCAAAAACCAATCCCGCCTCTATCTGCGCTTTTAACACCCAAGATTTTTGATGCGTCAAAAAACCGGATAAAATCGCGACACCGCCTTTGTTCAAATGGGCGTAAATATCACCCGCCATTTCCATCAAAGGACGCGCCAAGATATTGGCAAAAATCAAATCGTAAGTCGACGTTACCTTTTCAAAACCGGCGCTTTGGAAAACCTTTATATTCTGCTTTGAAAGGCTGTTTTGTTCGATATTCTCCTTTGTCACACGCACCGATTCGGGATCAATATCCACCGCATCGACAGAAACTTTTTTCCCCAATAATTTAACCGCCGCCATGGTCAAAATCCCCGAACCGCATCCCATATCCAAAATCGTCTTGGGTTGGGCGTCTTGAACCACTTTTTCAAAGGCCTGCAAACATCCTTGCGTCGTCGCGTGTTCCCCTGTCCCGAAAGCCGTTGCCGCATCAATTTTAATGGGCAACTTATCGGCCGGAATATCCGGCTTGACGTAAGAACCGTAAAGGTAAAACTTGCCTAAAATCCGCGGCGGAAAGCTAATTAAGTTTTCCTTTAACCAATTTTTTTTCGGAACAGGAAGCAAGTCCCATTTGGGCTCAGCAATGCCAGCGCTCATCGCCGCAATCGCAACCATGGTTTGAAGCTCTCCGTTTTGAGGAACGTTTTCGAAAATAGCCTCTATCTTCCACATACCCTTGTCCGGCCCTTTTTCAATCAAAGAACCCAACAGGGCCGACGCGTACGGATCCAATGCTTTTTCAAAGAAAGGAACCGCCTTTTCCGGCAAAACAAAAACAGATTGATAATGGCTAATCGACGTTGCTTCCATTATCCAGTTCCTTATAGACAGCCAACGTTTTTCGACACATTTGCTCAATCGAAAAATAATCACGCACGGATTTGATGGCATCAGCCGACATCTTCTTGCGCTCCATTATGGACATTTGCAAAACTTCATCCAATTTTTTGGCCAAAGCCCGCGCATCCGAAGGCGGGACAAGAAAACCGGTCTTGCCGTCCTGTATCGTTTCCGTCGCCCCCCCATGGTCCGATCCGATAACGATTCGACCCATCGCTTGCGCTTCGGGAATAACACGCCCAAAGGCTTCCGGATCAGTGGACGCCGAAACAACAATATCACTCAACATATAAACCAAAGGCATATCGTTACAATGATCCTTCATCAAAACCGTCGTTTGCGGAGACAGCTTTTCCATCGCCTGCTTCATTTGTTGATAATAATCCGTCCGCCCCTGATCAGAGCCGACAAACAAGCAAGTAACCGCTTTGTTTTTCATCAGGGACAAGGCCTCTAACAACACCAACTGTCCCTTCCAACGTGTCAAACGTCCAGGCAAAAGAATAACCGGCTTGTCCGGCGGGATTTGCCATTGATCGGCCAACTCATAAACCCGATCGGACGACACCTTGGCCGGATTAAATTTTTCGACATCTGCCCCACGATAAACCAACCGAATCTTTGAGGTATCAAAACCATAATGGGTGACAATATGATGCGTGATAAAGTTGGAAATGGAAATAACCAACTGTCCGGAAAGCATCACGCGATTGTACGCTTTTTTCAAAAAGCCGCCGGACAAACCATACGTCCCGTGAAAAGTCGTCAAAAAATGGACATTCGGACATTTTCTTAAAGCAATTTTTGCCACCCAAGCCGGCGCGCGGGAACGGGCGTGGACAATGGTTACCCCTTCATCACGAATCACCTTGCGCAAACGACGGGCCGTTAAAATCATCCGGAACGGATTTTTGGATTGAACAGGCAACTCAATATGCTTGACACCCATTTTTTTCAAGTCATAGACATAGCGCCCCCCCGATGATACAACCAAATTGGGTATCTTGGCGGCTGTTAGAGCTTTTGCAATCTCAACCGTTCCGCGTTCAACCCCACCGGTTTCCAAAGCGGGCAAAATTTGCAATACTTTCATCTTTTATTCCTGCGGACTTATTCGGGTAAAACCTGACGTCTTCTTTCCATCGGCCGACGTTGCTTGTACCCTTTGCTTTCCATACAACTTTCATACGTTGAAATGGACATAGACGAATCGTCTTGCCGTGAATTGACATAAACAGGCTGCGCCCCCGGATAGGGAACAAAGTTCGCCCAAATGCCGTTGTCTGAATCATTATCAAAGCGCAATTCCGGTAATTTTGTTTCTCCGGGCGGCCATGCCGGCATCGTCCACGGCCACCAATCAGCTTCGGCCAAACATTCGTTATGTTCTTTGGCAAACCAAGTGGGGCCCGTATCCGGTTTTTCCCAATAGAAAATAGCTTGTCCGCCATCACAGGCATTCAACAAGAAAACACCTAATAACAAAAGACCCGTTTTCAATTTCATTTTTATCTCCTTCTTTTCCCTAAAAGTTTAAATCCGAATACGCTTTGGGTGGTATTATACCCGGTAATCTGTCATTTAGCAAGGACTGAAATGACGGCCGTGATTTCATGCGTGCATACCATGCCCGCGTTTCCGGATAAAATTCCCATTCAATTTCGCCCAAATAGTCCAAAACGGATAAGTGCGCCGCCACATCGAAATCAGCCAACGACAACGTATTTGCCAGATAATTTCTCCGTTCCAATAACCATTCTGTGTATTTTAAATGCCTTTTTAAATTCTGTCGACCGATTCTTATACGGTTTGAATCGGGCTCTTTTTTGGTCGGCATTTGTCCGGACAATTTTTCCATAACCAACGTTTGATAAACTTCGTTGTAAAAGAACGTATCAAACCAAGAAACAAGGCGTCGAACCTCTGCCCTGACCATCGGCGAAGTTCCCAACAAATCAAGCCCAATACGCGTTTCGTTCAGATATTCGCAAATGGCGGTGTGATTGCAAATGACCGTATCATCTTCTTCCACAAGGACAGGCAAATCACCGGCGGGATTGATTTTCAAAAAATCCAAGCGGCGTTCCCACGGCTTTTCCAAAACAAGAACATGCGTAATCCCTTTTTCAGACAAGCACAACCGCACCTTCCTTGAAAAAGGACACAAAGGATAATGAAAAAGAGTGCATTTTTTACTGTTCATCTTTTCTTTATCATACCTCTTACAACACGGGACGCCTTTTCGCTGGGTGAAAGTTTATCGCCAACCCCAAGTTTTTTCAAAACTTCCCGCATTTGTTCTTTTTGTTTTTTTCCTTCCTGTGCTATCAACACCCTTAACTTTTGCAAGATTTTATGACAATTACAATCTTCTTGCAAGAGTTCCGGTATAATTTCTTTATTGGCCAAGATATTTATCAAATTAACAAACTTGATTTTAATGACATGGCGGGCAAGAAATCCCGTCAACCGATTGACCCGATAACAAATAACGTGCGGCACCCCCGCCATCGCCAATTCAAGGCTGACCGTCCCCGAAGCCGCCAACGCCAACGAGCTGGCCGCAAAAGCATCGTAACGTTCGGCTTCGCCCTTAACAACCAACACTTTTATCGGCCAATTTTTCAATTCTTTTCGAATCTGACCTTCAACCGTTTCGACCGTCGGCATAACAATTTTTAAGTTAGGATGTTCTTTTTTCAATGCGCAAACAACTTGTTTAAAAGTGGGGAGCAGATATTTGATTTCATTCTTCCGGCTTCCGGGTAAAACCGTCAAAATAAAATCTTTTTGCGACAAATGATGATGCTTTAAAAAGCGCGTTGCCGAACCTTTGTCCGCACCGCCTTCCACAACCGGATGCCCGACATAGGTGCAGGGAACATCGTTGGGTTTAAAATACTTTTCTTCAAAGGGAAGCAACATCAATAAATGATCAACCCAGTTTTTAATCTGCTTGGCGCGCTTGGCTTTCCATGCCCAAACCTGCGGTGCGACATAGTGAATATGCGGAACGACAATCTTTCTTTTTTTCAAACCCAAATGAATTTGTTTGGAAAAACTCCAACTGTCAACCGTCACCACAATATCCGGTTTTTTCTTTTCAATATCGTCCAAAGTTTGATGAATGCGTTTTAAAATTTTGGGCAAACTGGGCAAAACTTCCCAAAAGCCCATAACGGCCAAATCAGAAATTGGGAAAAGCGTTTTCAAACCGTTTTGTTTCATACTTTCGCCACCGACACCGGCAAAAGAAACATTCCCCTTCGTTTGATGTTTCAAAGCCCGCATCAATCGGGACGCCAACAAATCGCCGGACGGTTCCCCCGTCACCAAATAGACCTTTATTTTACGTTCAGGCATCTTTCGTCAACCCCTATAACGAACAATCCCAGCTTGTCAGCCGCACCAACCATTTCTTTTTTATTGACGACAAACGTTGAACCTTTCTCAACCGCAATTCCGGCAAATCCGGACTTGGCCGCATTTTTGACTGTCTGCACACCGATGGTCGGCAAATCGACACGATTTTCTTGTTGCGGTTTTTTCACCTTTACCAAAACAGGCTTTACCGCAGAACGCGCTAACCCCTTTGACCGCAGCAAAAGGTTATCCGTCCCCTCTATCGCTTCGACCGCCAAAACCAACCCGTCGGCCACCACCACAGACTGCCCGACATCGGCCCGTCCCAACGCTTTGGCCGTTTGAAAACCTTTGGCAATATCTTTTAAGGCCGCTTTATTGGGCTTGACTTTTCCATACACGCCGGCACCGGCCAATGTATCACCCAAAATCGAATCAGCCCCGACAACGTGAAAGCCTTCCTTTTCAACCTCTGAAATAATCGTGCGCAAAAGCCCGTCATCACCCAAAGATTTAACGCCGACCTTCAACAACATTATCAATGTTTTAAAGTCCGGCCGCAACTGACAAACCGACAAAGAAGGACGCCGGACCCCACCAATCATAACAACATCCGACACCGAATGAAAATGAGCACGTTTGAACATATGCCCCACTTGCCCCACACGGAACCATTCGACATTTTCAATGTCTTTGTAAAGATTGGGGTCCGCTTGATTTTTCAACGCCATCACAAAAAAGGGACGCTTTTGCTTTAAACACGCCTCTATTACTTTCAAAGGCATTTGTCCGTTTCCAGCAACAATCCCTAATGTTTTCATGATTATCCTTCCGGTTGCATGATGTTATATTTGGACGGTTTTTGGATAAATTCAATCACGTCTTGAACCAACGGGTTATCTTTATAGGCCTCGTTTTCAACCAAAGCTTTGACGCGGTCGGCAAAGGCAATGCTTTTATCCCCGAATAAGTCCTTATAGGCCTTTTGAAGCCCAAAAATCAGTTTATTGTCAATGTTGGCACGTCTTAAACCGACCAAGTTCAAACCCGCCAAACCCGGCGTCTTTAAGGCTTCACCCATCACAATGCCGTAGGGGATAACATCTTGATAAACACCGGCCATACCGCCGACCATCGCCCCTTTACCGATACGGCAAAATTGCAACACCGCTGCCAAGCCGCCGATAATGGCGCGGTCATCCACGTGGACATGTCCGGCTAACGTCGCGTTGTTGCTCATCACAATATCGTTTCCCAACACACAATCGTGGGCAATATGGGATGCAACCAAGAAAAGATTTCGGCTGCCTATCTTTGTGATTTTTTGATCGACTTCGGACCCGACATGGGCCGTTACATGTTCCCGAAAGGTATTGTCATCCCCGATAACCAGTTGAGCATCCGGCGCATTACTTCTTTTGTGTTGGGCCAATAAACCAATCGCCGCAAACGGATAAACCAAGTTGCGTTCACCCATGGTCGTATAACCGTCAACAACCACATGGGAAATCAGACGCGTTCCCTTGCCCAAACTCACATGAGGCCCCACCGTGCAATAAGGGCCGATTTCAACATCTTCGGCTATGTTCGCCTTGGTATCAACAATCGCAGTCGGATGAATTTTTGTCATATTTCTTTCCTTTTCTTATGAACGCGGTAAAATCAACGCGGTGAAAACAGCTTCCGTCATCAATTCTTCGTTTACATACAGCTTACCCGAGAATTTGTAAACATTTTGTAAAGAACTCACCTTTTCGGCAACCATTTTCATCTCGCAATCCGGATAAATGGCTTTTTTGAACTTAACTTTTTCCAACGACCGGAACAAAACGTCCGTTTTTTCGGGGTAGGACATGGCGACAACCAAACAAGCCGTTTGCGCCAAAGCTTCAATACCCAAAACCCCCGGCAAGATAGGCTTTTCGGGGAAATGCCCTTTGAAAAAAGGTTCGGTTTTTTGTATTTTTTTGTAACCCGTTCCCCGAACGGAAGGTTCAATATCTTCCGCCCGATCAATGAATAAAAAAGGTTCCCGATGCGGCAGATATCTCTTTATTTCCTCTGTGTCCAAAGCCTTTATCGTTTCTACCATTTAAGCGTTCCTTTTTTCGTTTCGGAAACGACTTTTTGCAAGATAACATTCTGGCGCATAAAGTCCATATGCGGCAAAGCCGGCGAACCCATCATAACCGCTCCGGCCTCGACATCCTTCATAATACCGCTTTGCGCCCCCAAACGCGCGCCGCTGCCAACCTTTAAATGACCGGCGATACCGACTTGTCCGCCTGCAACGACAAAATCACCCAATTCTGTACTGCCCGCAATACCGACTTGCGCTACCACAATACAACAACGACCCAACTTTACGTTGTGCGCGATTTGAACCAAGTTATCAATGCGCGTGCCGGAACCAATCTCGGTGTCACCCATCGCCCCGCGATCAACCGTCGTGTTTGAACCGATTTCTACATCGTCACCAATAACAACACGACCCAGTTGCGGCACTTTGGTCGGTCCCTTTTCGGACATCGCAAAGCCAAATCCGTCTTGTCCCACCATCGCGCCGGGATAGATATAAACTTTGTGTCCGGCCAAACAATGCGTTACGGTCGCATTCGAACCGATAATGCAGGACATTCCCAATTTAACGCCCTCACCGACAACAGCACCGGCCTGTATCCATGAACCGTCACCGATTTCGGCATTGGCCCCCACCACGGCACCGGCATCAATGCGACATCCTTTGCCGATTTTGGCCGTCTCGTCAACAAACGCGCGCGGAGAAATACCCTCTTTGATTGTCACAGGATAAAAATACTGCGCCGCCAAACCATAAGACCGATGCGGATCCTTTGAAAGCAAAACCGCCGTCGTTTCCGGAACACAAGAAGCAAACTTTTCGGAAGTAATACACGCACCGGCTTTTGTCTTTTGCAAGGCATCACGAACCGAAGCGATAAAGGCCCAAGTCAAATCCGACGAACCCGCTTCTTCGATACTTTTAACATCCTCTATCACCATATCCGGATTGGCACCCGGTCCAAGCTCGCATTCACACAACGCCGCCAATTTTCCAAGCGTTATGGCCTCTTTCTTTTCAAAAAAACGTGTATCTGCCATTTTATCTTCCTTTCATTCATCCCGAGAAATAAAGGCATCCCAGTCCACTTGTGTTAAAGTTTCGTTCAGCCTTTCAATTAAATCATTTGTGATATCCACCCTGTCCGACGCATAGACGATATTGTTATCCGTCAACACCAAGTCCAAATGACGCTTTTGGGCAATTTGCCGCAAAAGCGGTTCGGATTGTTTTTCCACTTCCGACATAATGTGGCGTACATTTTCACGTATCATACCCAACCGCGCCATTTGCGTATTTTGGAAATCCAAAATTTTTGCTTTAAGCGCCGCCACTTTTTTATCAAACGCAACTTTTTTCAATCTTCGTTTTTGAATGGATAAATCCTTATCTTCTTTTTCCAAAGCTTCCCTTTGGGCCATCGCTTCCTGCCGCCACTTTTCTTCGTAGGATTGTTGCTGTTGACGAATGTTTTGGAAAACAGCGGCTTCCTGATAAACGCGGGGCATAGACACAACACCCACCTTTACATTCGGACAAAACAAAATACCCAAAACCCAAAAGAGCAACGCCACACAAACAAACGCCACAACGCGCGGACGTTTTAACACAAACCTTTTTACAAATACCGCCACTTTCTTTACGAACACAAGCAACTTTTTCACAGTCACCATGGTCTTTTTCAAAAACAGCAACAAAAACTTTTTAAATTTCATTTAGAACCCCGTTCCAAAGTTCAAACGGAAAATTTCCTTTTTATCAAACTTTTCTTTGACAATCGGGAAACCGAAGTCAACATTAATCGGCCCCATCGGCGATTGCCACAAAATACCCGTACCGACAGATACTCTGGGCTTTGAAGAATAATCAATCTGACTCCAATCGTAATTTTTCCCCGACGGCTTGCCAATTATACCGGCGTCAACGAAAAGCTTTCCGCGAATGCCCAATTCGGTCGGGAAACCCAACGGGAACATCAATTGGGTAGATGCCGTCACGCGCCAATCGCCACCCAAAGAGTCGTCCGACGCTTTATCGCGCGCCCCGACACCACCGATCTCAAATCCGCGCAAGGTCGCTCCGCCCAAGAAATACCGGTTGTTAATCCGAACATCTTCCCCCTTATAGGGCACAACATATCCGGCCGTTCCACCGACGGACAAAACAAACTTATCAATCAATTCGTAGTATTGCGTCGCATTCAAATTAAACCGAACAAAGTGGTTGTCACCCCCAATTCCGGCCACATCCATTCCAATGGACGTGTAATAACCTTCGGTCGGATTGTAAGCGCTGTCACGTTTATCATAGGACAAAACCGTACCGATCATGGACAAAATGTTTCGGCCTTGTTGCTCTTTAACATAAATGGATGCATCATCTTCAATATCCGTAACGTTATCTTGTTGTAACGTATAACGAACCGTTTGTTGGACAGATTCCACATAATCCCAACCCATACGCAACGCGCCACCGGTGGTCACCCATTTGTAAGAGCTGTCATCCGTATAGTCCCGAACAACATGGAACAAATCAAAACCGGCCGAAAGCGGACGGTCCATAAAGTAAGGATTGGTAAAGCTGAAATCAATCTGATTTTCACGACCGGAAGTCGATGCGGAAATTCCCACAATCTTTCCCGTACCCAAAAAGTTCCTTTCTTGGATACCGGCTTCCAACAACAGACCGTCATAGGTTGACCACCCGATGCCGACGTTGAAAGAGCCTGTCGATTTTTCCGAAACCGTTACATTGACATCCGTCTTATCCGGCGCATTTTCAACCGGAACAGTCTTAACATCGACTTTGTCGAAATAGCCTAGATTTTCAATGCGTTGACGGGACCGACGTAATTTATCCGTGTTAAAAGGATCGGCCTCTGACAGGCGGAATTCTCGACGAATGACTTTGTCCAAAGTCCGGCTGTTACCGCCAATGTTGATTCGGTTGATAAAGACGCGCGCACCCTCTTTTACTTTAAAGGTCAAATCGGCCACGCCCTTTTCTTCATCCCGTTGAATATCCGGATAAATATCCACAAAAGCATATCCGTCGCGACCCAATTCATCCGTCAAAATCTGGATGCTTTCTTCCACCTGCGAAGCGTTGTAATACTGTCCTGTTTTAATTTCCAATTTTTCTTTCAACACTTCGGCTTTCGTGTTTTTCAAATTGGTCTGTACGTCGATTTTTCCCAATTTATAACGCTTGCCCTCTTTAACATCAAAGGTAATATCAAACGTGTGTTCTTCTTTGTTGGGAACAACTTTTGTATCCAAAATTTCAAAGTCAATATAACCATGATTTAAATAAAAACGGCGCAACATTTCTTTGTCGTAATTCAACCGATCCGGATCGTAAGTGTCTGTGCTGGAAAAGAAACGATACCAACGTTTTTCACGACTTATCAAAACATCCCTTAAACTGGAAGCGGAAAATTCTTCATTTCCCGTGAACGAAATGTTGTCAATGTAATTTTTCGGACCTTCTTCGATTTCGAAAATGACATCCACGCGATTTCTTGTTTTATTTTCCACCCGCGATTTGACCTCGGCCGAATAGAGCCCCGATCGTTGATAAATCGTTTTCAATCGATTGACGTCTTCTTTGATTTTAGTGGGCATATAAACATCACGGACCTTGTTTTGAAGCTCGGCGGACAATGTTTCTTCCTTTAACTTATCGTTGCCGACAAAAGAAATAGAACTGATAATCGGGCGTTCTTTGACCTGAATTAAAACCGTACCGTTTTTTTGATAATCCACTTTAACGTCAGAGAAAAAACCCGTCTTGTAAAGGTCTTTCAATGCCTGATTTAACGTTGATTCGTGAATCGTCGTTCCTTTTTCAAAAGGCAAATAAGACACGATTGTTTCCTTTTCCAAACGCTCGTTGCCCGTGACTTTGAAATCTTTGATTAAAACATCGGCCGCGAAACCTTCGGCAAAACCGAGTGCCAAAAAACAAGTACTCAAAAAACAAACTTTCTTTATCATAAATCAAATACCCTTTTCACAATACGGGGAATATCCTTACACAAAGTAAAGGTGAACAAACAAAAAAGCAAGAACACACCGACTCTTAATAAAAAATTCTGTGCCTTTTCACCCAAAGGCCGACGCACAATTGCCTCTACTGCATACAACGCCAAATGTCCACCGTCCAACGGAGGCATCGGCAGCAAGTTAACAAAGCCGATACCGATGGACACCTGTATCAAGAACATCAGCAAAGAAAAAAGACCGTTTTTCGCCGCATCACCGGACGCTTCCGCAATCCCGACCGGCCCGCGCATTTCATCGGCCTGACGTTGCCCCTTGATAACCTGCCCCAAATAAACAACTGTATCGGCCGTTATTCGATAGGTCATCCCGACCGCGGCCCCAAACGCCACCAAAGGATTGTCATAACGAACATGTATCAATTCGGCTGACGGATCAGAACGGAAACCAATCAAGGGCCGCCCATGCTCTTCATCATATCTCGGCGTTCCTTTAAACACCTTTTCCTCGCCGTCGCGCAAAACTTTAATCGTCAATTCCTTCTCATAATCGGAAAGCGAAACCACATGCTTAATATCGGTAAAATCGGCAATCGGATGATCATTCAGAAATAAAATTTCATCCCCTGTTTGAAGCCCGATTTCTTCGGCCAACGTCCCCGGAATAACTTCACCGACAATCGGCGGAATGCGGTAATATCCTTCGGTCATAAACAAAATTGTCAAGGCCGCCACGGCAAAAAAGAAATTCATAAACGGTCCGGCAAAAATAACAACAGCTCTTTTCCAAAGAGGTTGCGCCGAAAAAGTTAACTTCCTTTCTTCTTCGGTCATATTCTTTGTATTTTGCGTCATACTGGCGGCATCATCATCGCCGAACATTTGAACATAACCGCCCAAGGGAACCGCACAAAGTTTCCATTCGGTTCCTTTCTTATCAACACGCGACCACAATTTTTTACCGAACCCGACAGAAAAAGCCGTGACCTTTATACCGCACCACCGAGCCGCCATAAAATGGCCGCCTTCATGAATAATAACGACAATCGATAAAATCAGCACAAACGCCAACGGATAAATCGCCGGCGAAAAGAAATCCAAAACGCGACCGGCCTCTGTCTGATGGAAAAAGACACCGACACACCCCAAAACCGTCGTCGCAAGAATGACAAAAGTCCCGACCCAAAACAATAACTTTTTCATTTCTTAACCTTCAACATGCCAAGTATTCATAATCAAAATGTAAATCGCCAACACAACAGAGGCAAACAACAATCCGTCAACACGGTCAAATATACCGCCATGTCCGGGGATAAGCTGACTTGAATCCTTTAAGTTCATACGCCGTTTGATGCTTGATTCGAAAATATCGCCTGCCTGCGAAATAACCGCCAACAAAACACTGGACAAGACAAAATAAACCATATTCAATTGCGAATCATAATAATGATTCATTGTCAAAACAAAAACATACGTCACCAAAGCGGAAAACGCCATACCACCCAACAGACCGGCCCATGTTTTCTTGGGACTGATTTTCGGCACTAACTTAGGCCCGCCAATGCTTTTGCCCAAAATGTAACCACCTATATCCGTCGCCCAAACAACAAAAATCAACCATAAAATATAGGTGTAACTGTACGACAAATCGTTATAACCGCTGTAATAGGCGATGTACATCATACTCAAAATCGGCAAACCGATGTAAAAAGCACCAAAAGAAAGCAATATCCGATGACCGAACTTAAAATAAATAAACAAAGCCACAAAAGCCACCAAGCCCAGCGCCCACAACGGGTCGAACTCCGTCATTAAAAAAGCGACACAGGAAGACATCATCGCCAAAACAACAGCCACCGCCGACGTCTTGGATGAAATCATCTTTTCCCATTCCCAGCTCATTAACGCGCCCATAACGGCCATCAGCAGAGAAAAAGTCACGCTGGAGTCACCTTCTTTGTACAAAATGGCCGCCAACACCACCGGGGCCAAAACCAAAGCCGAAATCACACGTAAAAATAAATTCCCCTTCATTTTGAATCCTTTTTTTGATATCAATGTTTTCGTCAGTATAGCGAACTTAGAAACACTTGTCAAAAAAATACATTACCTTTTGTCTTAAAAATTTAGGATTTACACTTTTCCGAAACGACGATCGCGGGCATTATAGGCTTCGATCGCAGCATCCAGTTCTTTTTCACCGAAATCCGGCCAATGAACCGGCGTAAAGAAAAATTCCGTATAAGCCGACTGCCACAAAAGAAAATTGCTGATTCTTTGCTCGCCGCTGGTTCGAATAAGCAGGTCAGGATCAGGCAATCCGGCCGTATCCAAAAAGCCGGAAAAACTTTCTTCCGTTAAGTTGTTAATATCTTCCGCCTTCATCCTTTTCACGGCACGCACCAATTCGTCGCGCCCGCTGTAACTTAAAGCCAGACAAAGATGATATTCTTCCGTTCCCGTTGCGGCCTGCTCGATTTTTTTCATCTTTTCTTGGATATCGGTATCAAAGCGACTTTTGTCCCCGATGAAATGGACACGAAGGTTGTTTTGACGCATTTTTTCAACGTCTTCGGACAAATACTGCCGAAACAGGTCCATCAAAACGGCCACTTCCGCCGCCGGACGTTTCCAATTTTCCGTCGAAAAAGCAAAAAGCGTCAAATAATGAATCCCGCGTTGTTTGACCAACTCCAATACTTTTGTCAGATTTTTCGCCCCCGCTTTGTGACCGTCAGAACGCGACAGACCCCGCGCCGTTGCCCAACGGCCGTTCCCATCCATAATAATGGCCAAATGATTTAGGGGTTTGAACATATTAAACCTGTTTGATTTCAGCCTCTTTGGCTTTAAGAGCTTCGTCCATATCGGCGATGGTTTTATCGGTCATTTTCTGCACTTCATCGGCATAACGTTTTTCTTCATCTTCCGAAATTTCGTTGTCCGATTTCATCTTTTTAATCTTATCCAAAATATCGCGCCGAATGTTACGAACAGCCACACGCGATTCTTCAGTATATTTACCGGCAATTTTGGTCAGCTCCAAACGCCTTTCTTCCGACAAAGGCGGCAAAGGAATACGAATCTGCACGCCGTCATTCATCGGATTTAATCCCAAAGACGATTCGCGAATGGCTTTTTCAACGTGTTTCATCAAATTTTTATCCCAAACGGAAACGGAAAGCATACGCGCTTCGGGAACACTGACCGTCGCCACCTGATTAATCGGCATCATCGACCCGTACGCATCAACCATAATACTATCCAACAAAGCGGTGGACGCGCGCCCCGTGCGCAAGCCCGAAAACTCTTTTTTCAAAGATTCTATGGACTTTGCACATCTGTCCTGCATATCTGCTTTTAATTCATTAAAGTTCATTTTGTTCTCCTATTTAATAATGGTAAAAGTGCCTTGTCCGCACAAAACTTTCTGCAAATTTTCATCGGCGTTTTGGTTAAAAACAACTATGGGCAACCGATTTTCCGCCGCCAACGTAATGGCTGTTAAGTCCATAACGCCCAACTTTTTATCCAAAACTTCTTTGTATGAAATCTCGTCATAACGAACAGCCCTTGGATTTTTACGCGGATCTGCATCATAGACGCCGTCAACTTGTGTCGATTTTAACAAAGCATCACATTTCATTTCGGACGCACGCAACGCCGCACAAGTGTCTGTTGTAAAATAAGGGCTTCCCGTTCCGGCGGCGAACAAAACAACACGCCCGTTTTTCAAATGGTTCAAAGCCCGCACGCGGTGGAAAACTTCCCCTACGCCTTCAATCGCCAATGCTGTTTGAATCTGGCAAGGCACACCTATTTTTTCAAGCACCTCGGCCAAGGCCAACGCATTCATCACCGTCGCCATCATACCGATGTAATCGCCCGTCACTCGGTCCATCCCTTTTAAAGTGTTTCGGGCCCCGCGGAAAAAATTACCGCCGCCGACGACCAAGCAAAGCTCCACGCCCAATTTATGGACGGATTGCACTTGCCGCGCGACACGTTCAAGGTTTTGCAAGTTCAAGCTTTCGCCCCCTTGCATCAATCCTTCGCCGGATATTTTTAACAAAACGCGTTTGTATTTGGGTTTGTTTTTCATACAGCCTCTCTTTATTTTTTGTATGCTACATTGTTCCGGCATTATTTGCAACATAAAAAATCCCCGAACGATTAAGAACGGGGATGATTTAACAATTCGATAATCCGACAGATGAACTATTTGTTCATTTGGGCAGCCACTTCTGCAGCAAAGTCCTCTTGTTTCTTTTCGACGCCTTCGCCCAAAGCGAATCGAGCAAAGTCGGCGATTTCAACAGGGGTGCCTACTTTCTTGGACAGGTCGGCTAAAACGTCTTTGACCTTTTTATCTGGATCCATGATGTAGACCTGTTCCATCAAAACGACTTCTTCGTAGTACTTACGAATACGGCCTTCAACCATTTTTTCGATGATGGCTTCCGGTTTTCCGGAGGCTTTGGCCTGTTCGGCGTAAATGGATTTTTCATGCGCCACAGCATCGGCATCCACAGAAGCAATATCTTTAAACTTCGGAGAAGCCGCCGCAATATGCATCGCAATCTGCTTTGCCCCTTCGGCCAAAGATTCGGCCGGCGCATCGGACTTTAAGCCCACCAAAACACCGATTTTACCCATACCCGGCTCTGTTTGGCTGTGCATGTAAGAGGCAACCAAACCTTTATCAACATTAACCGTCGCAAAACGGCGCAAGTTCATATTTTCACCGATTTTGGCAATCAAGTCGGTCAACTTGGCTTTTTGAGCTTCCATATCGCCACCGGCAAAGGCCACACCAAGACTTTCTTTGACATACGCTTTGAAATCCGGATTATTGGCCGCAAAGTCCGTTTCGATATTGACTTCGACCACAGCCCCTTTTGTACCTTCGGCCTTAACAGCCACCCAACCTTGGGCCGCTACACGACCAGCCTTTTTGGCCGCTACGGACAATCCTTTTTTGCGGAGCCAGTCAATCGCCGCTTCCATATCACCGGCCGATTCGGTCAAAGCTTTTTTACATTCCATTATACCCGCGCCTGTTTTTTCGCGGAGTTCCTTTACCAAACTTGCTGTAATTTCAGCCATTTTTCAATTCCTTTCTTTTCAAATGAATAAAGGGGCGGCGACAAACGGCCGCCCCTTTTGATAAAAACACCGAATTATTCGGCTTTTGTTTCTTCGGCCGCAACGGCTTCGGCGGGTGCTTGTTCAGCGGCACCGACGTCCACACCGGCAGCGGTCAATTCGGCCTGAACACCATCCAAAATGGCACCGGCCACCAAATCACAATAAAGTGTAATCGCGCGAATCGCATCATCATTTCCCGGAATAACGTAGTTAATGTTGTCCGGATTCGAATTGCTGTCACAAATTGCCACAACAGGAATACCCAAACGATTGGCTTCTTTAATCGCCAATTGTTCTTTGATGGTATCAATCACGAACATCATGTCCGGACGACCGTTCATATTTTGAATACCGCCCAAGGAAGCCACCAACTTTTCGTGTTCGCGTTGAAGGTTCAATTTTTCTTTCTTTGTCAAACCCTCCAATTCGCCTTTTTCCTGCTTGGCTTCGATTTCTTTCAAGCGCTTGATAGAGCCCGAAACGGTTTTCCAGTTTGTGAGCATACCGCCCAACCAACGATGGTTGACATAGTAAGCACCGCAACGTGTAGCCGCTTCTTTAACAATATCGGAAGCTTGGTTTTTCGTGCCGACGAACAGGATTTTGCCACCCTTTGACGCGGTTTCGCGAATGATTTCCAAAGCCGCATTCAAGGCCGGAACGGTTTGGGACAAATCCAAAATGTGAACACCGTCACGTGTTCCAAAGATAAACGGAGCCATTTTCGGGTTCCAACGACGAGTGTGATGGCCGTAATGAACCCCGGCTTCAATTAATTGACGCATAGTAAATGTTGGAATAGACATATTATAAAATCCTTTCTTTTCCAGTTAATCCGCCGCAGACAAAAGAACTTTAAAACCCTTTAAAGCACCGGAGCGATATTTTAGAAATCCTAAAACAGCGAACGCCTGCGTGTGTAATGGAGCCTTTTATACACGATTCTTTTCCAAAAATCAAGTGTTTTTTTGTGCACACGGCGATTATTTCTTTCACACAACTCACCGTTAGTGGCAAAGGACACCTAATTTATGCTGCCATACCAGACAGTCGATGCTATAACTGCTTCTGAGAATCACAGTATAGGCCAAATAACCGTATCTCGGATCCGGATTGTGAAGGTATTCTTCTAACCAATACGCACCGCCCCACTTTTCTTCTATGGCTCCAATTGTATCCGAAGAGCAGGCGCCCCATGTTCCGGATAAGACACAATCAAGACTAGCTCGTGTCGCTGGTTTTAATCCCTGCGCTTCGCACCAATTTTGGGCCGAATGCCAGTTCATTTCCGATGTACTGCGGGTCCACGTCTTACCATCCGACATTGTTTCTGTTTGGGGACTAAATTCTGTTATCAATTTGCAAACACCATCATTTTTCTTGGTATTCGTAGCATTCGGAAAGGCACAAAAATACTCCCCACAGCAGTCGGAATTTTCTGTACACGGAGTCGGGCCATCGTCGTCGGGAACGTTACAAACACCGGCTGTATCACCAAAATAGAAAACCATAAAGTTGTTATCGAGGCACAAATCGGTGTTTAAAGTGTCGTACAATTTCCCTTGTTCATTCGCGGATGGATTTACACGCACTTTGTATTCAATAACCGCTTTTGGCAAAAGAGCCTCACACACGCCTTTCGGGACATTTTTAACCGTAATTGAAAACTGGTTCGGTTCAATGTCTTGATATCCTTCTAATGTATAAAGTCCGCTTTCCACAAAGTCGCCTTTGGAAACAACATCACCCAACGCGAGACCGCTTCGTTCTAATATCACAAAGGCGAAGCGATTAACATCATCCAAAATGACATTCGCCTGATGATTATTGACGGCGCGGCGGTAACCTAATAAACCGCCAATTGACAGTACGCCGATAATCGCCAAAACCCCCAGCATTTCTATCATCGACCGACCTTTTTGAAACATTTGCATTTTTTCATTCTCCTACACGTTGGTTTTTCATATCTTTGACTATTACACAAACCTTCTTTTGTGTAACAACGTGTTTGGGAAAAAAGGGAGTGTTCGACAATAATGCCCTCTGTCCCTTATTTTCTAAGGGACAGGGTAAGATTTACAAAAAATTACATTTTTCCTAAAATAGGTATTTACAAAAACCAACGTTTGTGTAATACCCAACAGTCTTGAAATCTGCGGAGTTAAGGGGATTTTTCCTTTATGTCATTCTGAACCCCTTTCTCTCACTCGTCATTCTGAACCCCTTTATGGGGTGAAGAATCCAAGAATAGCCGTATTTATTTTGGGACATCCGTCCCAAAAAACGGATGCTGTGGATTCTTCGCTGCGCTCAGAATGACGAGAGAGGCGCAGAGTGACAAAAAAAAGAGAAGGGTCGGAATGACATAAGAAAGAGTCCCGGGCGACAAGAGAGGGAAACGTCCGGGGCGACGAAAAAGAGAAGCGGGAGAACTACTCACAAAGGGCGTAGACGTAGCTGGCGTGGTTACGGCTACCGCTGTTCACCGCGCCTGAAGAAAGAGTTATGACGATGGCGCGATCGGGGCCGTATGCCAGAGAAGACCAAACCCATACGTTATCCCCTTTTCCCTGCAAGTTAGGACAATCACCAGTTGTATTCGCCTGCGCTTGGGACACACCAGGGCACATAGACGGAAAGTTCGCCAAAGTCCGCCCCTGCGACTCGCACCATGTAAAGGCAGACCACCAATTCATGGCCTTATCACTTTTACAAAACGTGTGGCCGTTGCAAGTTTCATCCGAACAACCCGCATCCGTCGGGGCGTGGGAAGTAATCGGCGTCCCCCCATTGCACGGCGGTTCAGTCACTTCTGCCATCGCCGATAACACTGCACACAAACATATTAAAAACACAATTATTTTTTTCATTTTTCCAACTCCTTTTTTGTACATAAAACAAAACCCACTTGAAAAGTGGGCGGATGTTAGAAAACCGTAATACACTCAAAACGGCTCGGCTTATTGAAAAGCCACAAAGCCTTCTATTCAGCCGACATCCGCCTTTTAAAGACAGAAATCGGCATATGGTTTAAAGTCGCCATGCACCGCGACTGAGCATATTAAGGGTTTCTACGCCCTATTCTTTTTTCCAAAAGAACAAAATCAGTATAAGGAAACTCCTTTTGTGTGTAAAGGACTTTTTTACAAAAGGGCAACAAAAAACCGCCGGACGGGCCGACGGTGATAATGGTAGCGGGAGGGGGATTCGAACCCTCGACACGCGGATTATGATTCCGCTGCTCTAGCCGACTGAGCTATCCCGCCAAAAAGTATAAGTTTTATAAAGGATTTTTTCGCCAAAGTCAACATCCTTTTTCATAAAAAACGAAATTTTTGTTTTTTTTACTTGCTTTTTTACATCCGCTTCGTGTTATAATGAAAGAAAAAAAAGGAAAAATTATGACGGAAATTTTCTTTCAAGGAGAGGCCGGACGCATAGAGGCTCAATATCATCAAGCCGAAAAAAAAGGCGCCCCCATCGCATTGGTTTTGCACCCCAATCCCCAATTGGGCGGAACCATGAACAACAAAGTCGTGTACACGCTTTATCAGGCCTTTGTTCGCTTGGGTTTTTCCGTCCTGCGCTTTAATTTCAGGGGTGTCGGAAAGTCGCAAGGCATTTTCGACGGCGAAACGGAAAGCGAATTGGCCGACGCTTTGGCCGCTTGGGATTTTTTGAAAAATTTAAATCCGGACAGTAGCAAATGCTGGGTCGCGGGATATTCTTTCGGGGCAATGGTCGGCTTTTCCGTCTTAATGCGCCGACCGGATATCAACGGTTTCGTGGCTGTATCCCCGCCGGCGGACGTGTGCGACTTTTCGTTTTTAAGCCCTTGCCCCGCCAACGGTATTGTCATTCAAGGAGGCAACGACACCGTTGTTTCCGAACCGGCCGTAGCAGCTTTGGCCGAACGGTTACACAACACCACCCGTTCCGTGCAAGTGGATTACGTCCTGTTACCGGAAGCCAACCACCTTTATGAAAATCAGTTACGCCCTATCTTTGACGCTATATTGGAACGCGTTCCGGCCTTGATGGCCAAAAAGAAGAAAAAGAAAGGCGATCGTTCCTAATTTTTAAAATGATTGTTGCGGGGGAAACCCACCGGCGGAATCTTTCCGGTCAATGCACGTTTGCCAAGCCACGGCGTTAAGTCACGTTCGATTCGCGTCCCGTTGCCAAAGGCAAAAGGCATCCCTTCTTCCAAATTGAAGAACTCAATATCCGCCACGCCGCCGCCTTGGTATTTTTGCAAGATAACACCACTGCTGCGCGTCATTGTCGGTACTTCGGTCGCCTTGAAAATCAGCAATTTCCGGTTCTGCCCCACAATCGCTATGTGGTCACCCGTTACGGGCAAACAGAACTTCGCTTCATCATCTTTTGCAACATTCAAAATAATCTTTCCGGCGCGTGTCTGAGCAATAACGTCTTCTTGTTTGACAAGGAAGCCTTTGCCCTTTTTCGTTGCCACCAAAAGCAACGTGTCTTTGTTATAGACCAAAGCCGAAACAATGCTTTCGTTTTCCGGTAAATCTATCGACAAACGAATGGGTTCGCCGAAACCGCGCCCGCCGGCAATTTTATCGCCCATAATCGTGTAGAAACGACCGTTGGACGCGAAAAAGAGAATCTTATCCGTCGTTTGGGCTTTTAAGGCCAATTGAAGTTCATCTTCTTCCTTAAACTTCAATCCGTCGGTTTCCGTATGACCTTTCAGCGCACGAATCCAACCCTTCTTTGACAGGACAACCGTAATGGGCTCTTTTTCAATCATCGCCTCTATCGGAACCTCAATCTCGTCCGGCGCATCGGCGATAATCGTCCGTCTGGCCCCCAAGGCCGTCCGTTGTCCGAATCGCTTCTTAATGTCGGAAATTTGTTCACTGATTTTGGCCCAACGCAAACTTTCATCCTTTAAAAGGGCATCCAAAGCGGCCTTCTCTTTGGCCAATTCGTCGTATTCACCCTTGATTTGCATTTCTTCCAATTTGCGCAAAGAACGCAACTTCATGTTCAAAATGGCTTCTGTCTGCAACTCGGTCAGCGAAAATTCAGCCATCATAACGGGCTTGGGTTCGTCCTCGTTGCGAATGATTTGGATAATCCGGTCAAGGTTCAAATACGCCGTCAGGAAACCTTGCAAAACTTCCATGCGATAAGTAATTTTCTTTAACCGATAGGCCGAACAACGCTTTAAAACGTCCATACGATGCGCCAAAAAGGCCTGCAAAACCTGTTTCAAGCTCATGACTTTCGGGGTGCTGTCGGCATCCAATACGTTCATATTCAAATGGAAAGGTGTTTGCAATGCCGTGTGTTGGAACAGGTGTTCCATCAACATTTCCGGCTCAATCGTGCGATTCTTGGGTTCAAGGATAATCCGGACATTTTCGGCAGATTCGTCACGGATGTCAGCCAACATCGGCAACTTTTTGTCGTTAATCAGCTTGGCAATTTGGGCAATCAAGTCAGACTTGGGCAAGCCGTAAGGAATTTCCGTCACGACAATTTGGTACACCCCGCGGGAAAGCTCTTCCTTTTCCCATTTGGCGCGAATGCGGAACGAACCGCGACCGTCTTCATAGGCCTTGACAATCGTAGCATGATCTTCCATCAAAAGGCCGCCCGTCGGGAAATCCGGTCCTTTCACAAAGTCCAAAAGCTTCGCCGTTTCCGTATCCGGATGTTTGATAAGGTATATCAGCGCATCACACACTTCGCCGATGTTGTGGGGCGGAATGTTGGTTGCCATACCGACCGCAATACCGGAAGAACCGTTTGCCAACAAGTTCGGATACGCCGACGGCATAACGACCGGTTCATCCTCTGACCCGTCATAGGTCGGAGCAAAATCAACGGCATCGTCGTCCAATCCGTCCATCAAAGCCATTGCCATTTCGGTCAAACGAGCTTCTGTGTACCGCATCGCGGCGGCTCTGTCACCGTCGATGTTACCGAAGTTGCCCTGTCCTTCCACCAAAGGATAACGCACCGCAAAATTTTGTGCCAACCGTACCATCGCGTCGTACACAGCAACATCGCCGTGCGGATGGTATTTACCGATAACGTCACCGACAACGCGGGCGCACTTTTTAAATCCGGCTTTGGGGTCCAACTTTAAATGACGCATTGCGAACAACAACCGACGATGCACGGGCTTTAATCCGTCGCGCACGTCCGGCAAAGATCGGGACACAATGGTGGACATTGCATAGGCCAGATAGCGTTCGCTTAAAGCGTCCGCAATTTTGGCATCCAAGATTTGTTCTTTTGTATCGGTCGTCATATTTTCACCCAGTTGGCTTTCAGCATAAATTATTTGCAAAAGAAAAGCAAGAAATTATCTTAAAAATAAAAAAAGTGTTGCCAGTTTCAAAAAGAGGTGTCTATACTTTAAAAGGAATCGACGGTCGACGTGGCCGGCGTGTTAATAAAAAAGGAGAAAGAAAATGGCAGTCGGTAAAGTCAAATGGTTTAACTTTAAGAAAGGCTATGGGTTCATAGAGGCCGAAGGACAGGACAAAGATATTTTTGTCCACATCACAGCGCTTCACGATTCGGGCCTTCGCGGATTGAAAGAAAACCAAATCGTCGAATTCGAATTAAATGTTGATGAAAACGGTCGCGGCTCCGCATCCAACATCAAAATAAAAGAATAGACTTTTCCTTATTTCAAATTTTCTGTTCTTCTTTTCTGTCCCTTCAGACTAGGAAAGGGATGGATGAGGTGTTTCCTTACCGGCACAGAGCATAGGTAATATTAATATACTTAAAGTTACGGCCACCAATAAGGCCCGATTTAGGAACAAAGAAGAAAGAAGAGCTGGCATTATTCTTTTCTAGCCAATGCCCAGTTGTTCGTTCCCCCCATTTGCTTTGAATTCCTTGAACTATAGATGTGTCACAAATTTCACCTACTATTTCAGTACATCCAATATCTGCACGGGCAGCAGGTTTTAATCCTAAAGCCTGACACCAGTTTTGGGCACTCCACCAATTCATCGTATTTACACTTCTTGTCCACATCCGACCATCTGTCATTGTTTCTGTTTCGGGTGGAAAATTCGTATTAGTTATTTCTTCACATCTTCCTATCTCTGGTGGATAATGTTCTGAATCTTCGGCAAACCAACAGAACGACCCCCCGCAACATTCGGCATTGGATAGACACTTGACATGTGTTTCCCCTTCGTCGGGTTTATTACATTGGGCACTTGTATCGCCAAAGTACAAAATAACGTCATTTGTGTCGTTGCAAATGTCTTTATGAAATGAATCGTAGACTATACCGATGTTGGACATCTGTGGCACCAAGTATTTTTCTTCACTCCACGGCATAACACGCACTTTATATTCGACCGCGGCTTTCGGTAAAAGAGCCTCACACACACCTTTGGGAACTTTTGTCACGACAATCCCGAATTGTCCGCCGGCTGCCATAAAAGCGTCAAGATTATATGTTCCTGTGTATGGAACACTATCAATAAGTTCTTCATCCATAAAATCATTGGTTTGAAAAGCTTGATTGCTTTCTAATATCACAAACGCTAACCTGTTCGCATCATCAAGGATTGTGTTGGCTTGGTGGTTATTCACCGCGCGGCGATAACCTAAAAGTCCCCCAATCGACAACACACCGATAATGGCGAGAACGCCCAGCATTTCTATCATCGACCGACCGAATTGTAATATCTTCATTTTTCACACTCCTACGCATTGGTTTTTATTACCTTTGACTATTACACAAACCTTCTTTTGTGTAACAACGTGTTTGGGAGAAAAGGGAGTGTTAGACAATAATGCCCTCTGTCCCTTATTTTTCAAGGGATTGAAAGAATTTCACAAAAAATTGCATTTTTCCTAAAATAGGTATTTACAAAAACCAACGTTTGTGTAATAGTTGCGGACTTTGTTTTCTGCGGGGTTGAAGGGGATTTTTCTTCACGTCATTCTGAGGGAGAGGAACTCGACCGAAGAATCCATAGTTTCCGCTTTTTGATTCGGCTATTATGGATTCTTCGCTGCGCTCAAAGTGACGAAAAAGAGAAGCTCAGAGTGACATAAAAGAGAACCCAGAATGACAAAGAGAAAAACTCAAAGTGACGATGTTGCAGATAAAAAATAGCCCCGTCATCAGACAGGGCCACAAGACGAAATTGAAACAACCCTATGCCGGTACGTTTTCGCCCGACAAAATACCGCGAATGCGCGAAGAAGCTTCCTCTACATCAATGGATTCACACGCGGCATATTCATGCACCAACCGATCAAAAGCCTGCTCAAACACTTGACGTTCGCTGTACGATTGTTCGCCTTTGTCAGCCGGCTTATGCAAATCACGAACCACTTCCGCAATTAAGCACGGATCGCCCGAATTAATCTTGGCATCATATTCTTGGGAACGACGGCTCCACATTGTTTTTTTGATCTTGGGTTTGCCCTTTAAATTCGCCAAAGCCGAAGCCATAATTTCTTTCGAAGAAAGCGGTCGAAGTCCGGTTTTATTCATATTCGTCATCGGGATGCGCATCGTCATTCTGTCTTTATCGAAATTGACCGCAATCAACTCTAATTTTTGTCCGGCAACTTCGGATTGCGTGATATCAAGAACTTTTCCCACTCCGTGTGTCGGATAAACGACAAAATCCCCCGGATTAAAACTGTATTCTTTTACCATTTTCAACTTCCTTCATCTGTCTTTGTTGTTTTACTTATAGCACACTTTTTTCAAAAAAGCAAAATAAAAAAAGCCAACTTATAAAAGTCGGCCTTTATTTAAAAAACTATTTTTGGGCTTCCGGCCATTCTTTTGACTTTTCGGCGTTGAAAGCAATCCATTTGGCATCCGCTTCGTCCGAAGAAGTAATCGCACCCGCCGGACATTCCCCGATGCAAATTCCGCAATCAATGCAAGTATCCGGATCAACCACAACCTGTGTTTCGCCTTCGTGGAAAGCACCGACGGGGCAAACTTCTACACAGCTTTTGCACAATTGACAAGAATCATTTACAACTGATGGCATTTTTATCTCCTTATTTAAAATTAAAACGTTCCTATCATTTAGCGTACTTTGAAAAAAAAGACAAGCTTTTTTTATCAAATATCTTGCATTTTTTTATCCACAGCCCATATAAAATACATACAATAGGATATAAAAGGAGTTTGTTATGTCAGAAGAAAAGTATGAATTTCAGGCCCAAGTGGCCAAAGTTTTGGATATTGTGGTCAACGCCCTTTATTCGCACAGCGAGATTTTTTTGCGGGAGTTAATTTCTAACGCATCCGATGCGTGTGACAAGTTAAGATACGCCTCGCTAACGCATCCGGAGCTGGCCAAAGAAGCCAAAGATTTCGAAATTGTCCTGTCGCCGGATAAGGACAAAAAGACGTTGACGATTACCGACAACGGCATTGGGATGAACAAAACGGACCTGATTGAAGATTTGGGCACAATTGCGAAGTCCGGTTCGGCCGAATTTTCAAAGCATTTGACGGGTGATCATCAAAAGGATATGAGCTTAATCGGCCAATTTGGCGTCGGTTTTTATTCGGCTTTTATGGTGGCCGATAAGGTCGAAGTCATTACCAAAAAGGCCGGCGAATCGACCGGTTGGATTTGGACGTCATCGGGCGCAGGGTCTTTCACGATTGCGGAAGACAAAGACGCCAAAACGGGAACAAAGATTATCCTGCATTTGAAAAAAGATGCGCTAGATTACGCCGATCCGATGCGGTTGCGCTTTATCGTGCGTCAGTATTCCGACCACATCGCCATGCCGATTGTCTTGGACCTTGGGGGCAAAAAAGAAACCATTAACACGGCATCGGCTCTTTGGACGCGGCCGAAATCGGATGTGACGGCCGAACAGTATCGGGATTTTTATCGCCACTTGACACACGCGTTCGACGAACCGTGGATGACGCTGCATTATTCGGCGGAAGGCATTATCGACTACAAGGCGTTGCTCTTCATCCCGCAAAAGGCGCCCTTTGATATGTTCCAACCGGACAAAAAGCATGGGTTAAACCTTTATGTCAATCGAGTCTTTATTTCCGACGAGGTCACTGACTTGTTGCCGAATTATTTCCGATTCGTTCGCGGTGTGATTGACACGAAAGAGCTTCCTTTGAATGTCAGTCGGGAAATGTTGCAACACACGCCCGTTATGCCGAAGATTCGCAAGGGCATTGTCCACCGCTTGTTGGACGAATTAAAGAAACGGAAAGCCGATTCGGCCGACTATCAAAAATTCTGGCAAGATTTCGGTATTGTCTTTAAGGAAGGCCTTTACGAAGACCAAGAAAATGCGCAAAAAATCGCAGATCTATGCCTATTCCATTCGACGCACGGCGATGAGATGACTTCGTTTAAGGATTATGTCGCGCGTATGCCGGCGGAACAGAAAAATATCTATTATCTGACGGGGGACGACTTGGCGACCTTAAAGAGCAATCCGCAATTGGAAGGCTTTACCGCCCGCGGGGTGGAAGTGCTGTTGCTAACGGATCCAATTGACGAATTCTGGCCGCAAATGTTTGCCGAGTACGATGGCAAGTCGATTCGTTCTGTCACACATCCGGATACGGATATTGACAAAATGAAAATGCCCAAAGGCGAAGGAAAAGGGCTTGATAAAGGGCTGGAAACGGTTTTAATCGAACGGTTTAAGGAAACCCTGAAAGGCGAAGTGGCCGATGTCAAAACGACGTCCCGTTTGAACAAAAGTCCGGTCGCGCTGGTCACCGGCGAAGGGCAAATGAGCATTCATTTGGAACGGTTGATGAAACAACACGGACAACAACAAATGTTTGCCAGCACACGCACGTTAGAGCTGAACCCGCATCATCCGGTGATACAAAAGTTGGCGCAGGCGATTTTTGATAAAAAGGACGAAGCTAAGACCACCGACGCCATTTGGGTTTTGTATGACCAAGCGCGTGCCATTGAGGGCGAACCGTTAAAAGATCCGACAGGCTTTATGGAAAAGGTGAACCTGTTCCTGCAAAACGCCTTATAAATTTAAAGCCCCTCGCACAAGGGGCTTTTTTTACGGGTTAATGACACAAAGCGACCCACCAATCGGATAAATGGGCAGAACGACATCCAATTGTACCTCTTCCGGAAGAGGCTCCAAGGCCCAAATGTCCGGTTTCTGATGAAAATCTGTGATATTCTAACCAATAATCACCTATTGTCCATTTTGTTCTTATGGCATTAAACGTATCAGAAGTGCAGTCACCCCACTTCCCCTCTAACACGCAATCAATATCGGCACGAGTTGCGGGTTTTAGACCTAAAGCAGTGCACCAAGTTTGCGCAGACCAATAGGTCATGACTGTTCGACTACGGGTCCAAGTCTTTCCATCAGATACTGTGGCTGTTTCGGGCCGATAGTCTTTGATTTCGCGACAAGTTCCATTTCCTTTTCCTTCTAAAGTGGCATTCTCAAACGCACAGAAATCCCCGCCACAGCAGTCGCTGTTTTGGGTGCACGGCGTATACCCGCTTTCGTCCGGTTCATTACAGACGCCTGACGTATCCCCAAAGTAAAAAGCAATATCACTTGTATCTTTACACAAATCCGTGTTTAAGGTGTCGTAAATAACTTCATCATTAACAGAACCACCCGCGGTGACAATGCCGACTTTGTATTCAAGAACCGCTTTGGGAAGTAGAGCTTCACACACACCTTTTGGAACACTTTGAACAGTAATGGAAAAGCCTTGGGCTTCTTCACTTTGATAACCTTTCAGATTGTATATACCGCTTTCCACAAAGTCACCTTTATCGATTTCGGCATCAAGAGCGAGTCCGCTTCGTTCTAATATCACGAACGCGAATCGATTGACATCATCTAAAATCGTATTGGCTTGATGATTATTCACCGCGCGGCGGTAACCCAAAAGTCCGCCGATACTTAATACGCCGATAATCGCTAAAACCCCCAGCATTTCAATCATACTGCGACCGAATTGTAATATCTTCATTTTTCATACTCCTACACGTTGGTTTTTCATATCTTTGACTATTACACAAACGTTCTTTTGTGTAACAATGCGTTTCGGAGAAAAGCGGTCGGCGTGCATCAACCCTCTCTGTCCCTTATTTTCTAAGGGTTTGAGAAGATTCTTTAAAAAAATGCTTTTTCTTTAAAAAAGGTATTTACAAAAACCAACGTTTGTGTAATACCTAACGGTCTTGTTTTTCAAGGGGTTGAGGGGAAAAATAAAGACCGTCATTCTGAACCCCTTTATGGGGTGAAGAATCCATAGTTGCCGCTTTTGTTTTTGTGCTTTGCCCAAAAAATTACAGCTCTTTTTAAAAATATCCTTGCCTTTTTGAAAAAACTTATCCATACTCGGTATTCAAGAAAGGGAGTTTACTTATGTCAAGAAAATGCATCGTCAATATGGTTCTTTCCGTCGATGGCTTTATCGCCGATAAAGACGGCAATCGTGATTTTTCCGTCAAAGCACAAAAACAAGATAAAGATTTCGCTTCTTTTTATAAAAGCGTTGACACCATCGTCATGGGTCGCAAAACATACGATCAGGTCAAATCAAACTATCCGCAGGTCTTAAAAGAAAAAAAGATTTTTGTCATTACCCACTACCTGCGCCAAGAAGAAGAAGGTGTTTCCTTCATTCATGAAAACATTATCGATACAATTGCTTCGCTGAAAAACAAGGCCGGCAAGGACATTTGGGTATTGGGTGGATCAGAGTTGGTCAATTTGTTGATGAAAGAAAACCTGATTGACACATTCATCTTAACAACCGCACCCCTTTTAATCGGCGACGGCAAACGCCTTTTCCACGAAGGCAATCGCCCGACAGATTTGGGATTGGAAGATGTAACGCGCTTCGACGATTACGTCAAAGTCACTTACGTTCAATAAACGATTAAATCAACGTCGGCCATTCGTAATCTTTCGGATCGAATCGATCAAATAAAAGCTGTTCCACGTAACGGGCCACCACGCGTTCGTTAAAAAGTCCGTAATACCGGTCATATCCGTTGTGGGCCACGCGCATTCTTTCCTTCGGATGATTTTTAAAGAAAGCAATCTTTTCAAACAATTCTTCCGGCGTTTCATAAAAAGCCATTTCTTCGTCCGAAAATAAATCCTGATATCCGACGCGACGGTCCACAAAAGCCAACTGCCCGTTGCCGACAAAGTGCGCCAAACGATCCGACGAGTAAAGATAAGTATCGTTCAAGCGGCTGAGGTTCAACCCCATCGCCGAAGTTTTTAATGCTTCCAAATAATCGTTAGCGTGTAAAAGCGGTCTTCCCAAAGCCCCCGCAAATAAAGGCTTTAAATTCGGCACGTTGTCCAAAAGCTGCTGCGCAATCGCATCCACCGGCGCATCTTTTCCGCAAAATTGGCGCAAAGAATTTTGTGCCGAACAAAGCATAATATCAAACGGCAACTGTTCCTTTTCAAACACGCGCCCCGTCAGCAAAGAAGCATCTACCGGATTGGGGATAAAACCGACTTTCTGCCCTTTTTGCTTGTAAGTTGAAAGCCATTTTTTATCCGCCGTCGTCACCAAAGTGATGTCCGTAAATTCCATACGGCGCAGGATGTTTTCCCGATTGTGCAAACCCAACTTTACCACCGTCGGATTTTCACTTTCCGTATTTATCCAATCGACGTTCCATTGAAGGACACGCAAATGGGGCAATTCTTCTTTGACTTTCAAAAACGTTTCGTTTTCGATTGTATCCACGTGCCCGACAATCAAAGCGTCCGGCTTGAAAAAACGACAGTATTTGATGAAATGGTCTTGCAGTTTTCTTTTGCCCCAAAAGTTCATATGTCCGAAGCCGAAAGAACGGCACAAATCCCGATCCGGATAAGTCACAATAAAATGCCCGTTGCGCGCAAACCCGTTTTGAAGCTGTAACGACATCTGGCTGAAACAAGCCGTTTTAAAACGTAAAAGCGGAACATTCGCGACCTGTAAAATTTTAGCCATTTTTAGCCCCTTTCTTATGATAATGCCGCCTCAAAAAATCTACACTCCACCACGGCGCATGGGATACATTTACAAACTTAATCGCACAACGCCGGATACCCATTTCAATGCAAAACATCATACGGTGATGACCTTGTTGAAGGCTATCCTTTACGCCCAACGAACGACAAAGCATAATTTCCAACGGATATTTATCGCTGTATCCGTTTTTTTCCAAAGAAGCTTTCAGTTCGTTATATTGTTTTTCCCTTTGCGCCTGCGGTAAATTCCATTTCACACAGTTATAGGAATTTTCTTTTGTCCGAATCTGGCGTTCCAAACCCATCGCGCGAATGGCAAACGGATCGATGTGATAAATGTTTGTCCCTGATGCAAAAAAGTGCTTGCGATAAGGCTTGCAAAACGCCGCCAAAATGTCCCACCACGGCCGCGTCCGGTGAAAAGCCACTCGCGCCGGAACTTCTTTTTTGCCTTTTTTTTGTTGCTGCAAAAGGTATCCGCGCCCCTGATAAAGCGTATCGGGTATGCCTTTTTGCTGATTGCCCACCAAAAGAACAACCGCTTCGCCCTCTATCTGCTTTGCATCCGGCGTATCATCCAGACAAAGCAAGTCAGCAATTTCCAACGGATAATGTTCCGAAGACAGACATGTATAGGGTTTCATCTTTCATTCCTTTACTTTGACTATACACAAAGAATCCCCCCTTCGCAAGCCCTTTCTTGACAAACGCAGCAAAAGAGCATACACTGTGAACAAAAAGAGGATACAATGACAGAAAACGATCGGATTTATGATGCTGTTTTTGGATTGGGTGAGGCGTGCTCTTGTTCGGATGCCTTGCGCAAAGCCAATTTGCAAATCGTTTCCTATCCGATGGATTGGATTTTCGGGGCCGATTTTTCCGACCGTATTCAGATTGTGGCATCGGGATTTAAGGATTTTTTCGAAGCCAAAGATTTGGTTTGCAAAGGCCCAAACGGCAAAACGGATATCTATGCCAACGAACACAACAACCTTGTGTTCAACCACGATTTCCCGATGGATGTTCCCTTTAAAACGGCCTATCCCGCCGTCCGTGAAAAATATGATCGACGCATCAATCGTTTGTTGTCGGACATTCGAAACGCCAGACGGGCATTGGCTGTCTACATTGAGACACCGAACCGTCCCCAAAAATTAAAGGATGTTCAAATTTTGAAAGAAGGCCACAAAGCCCTTTCAGAGGCATTTCCGAATACCGTTATTGACTTGCTTTATCTTTCGAACAATCCGGATATTGACTTTGAAAATCGCGAGTATGTCCACATCACACCGTTTATCACCAAAATCAATGTCCATTACAAAAGCCTCAACGCCAAAGAGCCGGATTATGCCGTTAACAAAGCGGTGTTGCAAAAGATTTTCAAGCAAATCAAAATCAGTCGTTCGGCCAAAGATTGGCGCAAAGTCCACTTAACAAACGCCGTCACCAAAGCGGTTCAGTTGGCATCTAATGTTCTTTTCTGGGATAAAAAACTTCGCCAATCAAAGCGCAAACTTTGGACGCAAAAAGTCCGAAACTTTATTTGGAAACGCTCGGCTTAAAAAAACGGACGTGGATTTTGCGAACGCGGTGACCATTTCAACATAAATTCTTCCAAAACATCGTCGGGTTTATCGGGAAGAAGAATTTGAATCTTAACAAGCAAATCCCCTTTGTTCGGAACGCCCTTGCCTTTTAAGCGCAAAACTTTGTCCGAGCTGGTGTTTTTTGGAACGGTCAATGAAACCTTTCCCGTCAAAGTCGGTATCGTCACTTTCGCACCCAAGACAGCCTCTTTCAATGTAATCGGCAACGTCATCTGGACATCATTTCCGTTGCGGGTAAAAATGGGGTGCGACGAAATGTTAATTTTAATCAAAGCCGCCCCGCCGTTGATGCCTTGTCCTTTCAGTCGCAAAGTCGCCCCTTCGGTAATACCGGCCGGAATCTTGACCTTGACTTGTTTTCCGGACGATAAGCGAACGGACGTTTCCCCACCGACAATCGCCATTTCAAACGGAATGGTCAGGCTGTAAGAGACATCCTGTTCATCCATTTCCTGTTGCCCGAAACCGGAACGACCGGCCCGACCGAAAATATCACCAAAGCCGCCACCACCACCAAACAGGTCGGCAAAGTTAAATCCTTCAAAGCCGCCACCGCCCCCCATATTGGTGTACGTATATTGCCGATGCCCGCCACCGAACGGATTGCCGCCGCTGTATTGGCTGTACCCGCCGCCACCGCCGAATCCGGAAGAAAACGGGGATTTCGGCTTTCCTTGTTCGTCAATTTCACCGGCATCATATTGTTTGCGTTTGGATGTATCCGATAAAATATCATATGCCGAAGAAGCCTCCTTGAACCTTTCTGCGGCCTTCGGATCGTTCTTAGCCACGTCCGGATGACAAGTCCGCGCAATTTTATGATAAGCCTTTTTAATATCGGCGGCTGTTGCCCCTTTTGGCACACCTAACACTTGATATAAATCTGACATTTCTTATCCTTTCTTACATACTTTTTTAATATATATGTCCGATCGGTTAAAAAATCTATGGCTTTTTTGAAAAAAAGAATTAAAATGTTCTTGTAAGGAGCCGAAATGCACACATCAAAGTTTTCATCCGCAACCCTTATGCAAATGGCCAGCTACGCATCCGTGCTGATTGCCGTTGTCTTGATTGTGGTGAAAATTGTTTCTTACTTTTTAACAAATTCCTTGTCGATATTGGCCAGCTTGATGGATTCGGGTATGGATTTGGGCGCATCGATTGTCAGCCTGATTGCCATACGGCAAGCCATTCAGCCGGCGGACAACGACCACCGTTTCGGGCATGGAAAAGCCGAAGCTTTGGGCAGTTTTATCCAAGCCGTGTTTATTATTTTATCCGGCTTGTTCCTCTTTTCAGAAGCCTTTGATCATTATTTCAACCCCAAACCTTTCCGACACTTCGATGTGGGTCTGATTGCTATACTTTTTTCAATCTTCGCCACGTTTGGGCTGATTTTGCTTCAACGGTGGGTCATAAAGCGCACGAACTCCCTTTCCATCCGCGCCGACAACGCCCATTACACCGGCGATATTGCCATGAACATCGGGGTGATTGTTTCAATGGCTTTTTCGTATTATTTCCAATCACATTGGATTGATGCCACCTTTGCGGTCGTTGTGGCTTTTTATTTGATATTCACCGCCTACCGCATTACCAAAAAAGTATTGGAAATCCTGATGGACAAAGAATTATCCGACGAAGTACGACATTTGATAAAAGCCATCGCTTTACAACACAAGGATGTTTTAAAAATCCGCGATTTAAGAACACGCGACGGCGGGATGCATCATTCTTTTATTCAATTCTGCGTCGAATTAAATCCCGAAATTTCGTTAAAGCAAGCGCATGCGATTTGTGATGAATTGGAAAAAGAATTAAAGCTTAAATTACCCAAAACACAAATCTTTATCCACGCGGAACCTTGTTTGGGAAAAGAAAATTAATCCTTTTGATTTTTAGGACTGGCCAAAACAACAAAGCTCCACGGCGCAACGGTTATGTTGTCTTCGGTTAAAAGCGAACTTTCTGCCGTATCCAACAAGCAAACACTACCTTGCGCCCACTTGTTTTTCGGGAAATGGTAAAGAACGGGCTTATCCAACGCATTTAGGACAATCATATAATAAAATTTTTCATCGGAAAGACAGAAAGCAAAATGCCGCGCGTTAGGAGAAACTTCATCCTTTTTCAAAAGCTTCCCTTCAACATTCATCATATAAATTGATGCCGGCTTGCCGCCCTCAAAGAACGGAAAATCCCGCCGCAAAGTCAAAACACTTTCAACGAAACGTTGCATCTTTTTCCCGTAATCGGGGATCTTTTTCCAATTCAGCCAAGATATTTCATTGTCTTGTGCATAGGCGTTGTTGTTGCCGAACTGCGTCCTTAAAAACTCATCACCACCCAAAACCATCGGCGTTCCGTTGGCCAAAAGCAAAGTCGCCATCATCGCCTTTGCACGTGTAAAACGCAATTTTAAAATATCGGGTGAACGCGTCTGTCCTTCGGTTCCGGAATTCCAACTCCAATTGTTATCCGCACCGTCTTTGTTTTCTTCACCGTTGGCGTCGTTGTGTTTTTGGTTATAACTGACCACATCATACAAAGTCAGTCCGTCATGCGCCGTCAGATAATTGATTCGCGGAAATTTCCCGTCCGGCTGTGTACCGGTAAATTGTTCAAAAGCATCAACAATCTGGCCGAAATCCCCTTTCCAAAAACGACGAAACGTATCACGGAACTTATCGTTCCATTCACCAAAGGACGGATTAAATTGCCCAAATTGGTAACCACCCCAACCGATGTCCCACGGTTCGACAATAATTTTGGACGTCGGCAACGTCTGCGGCAAAGTCTTATAAAAGGGCGCATCCGGCGAAAAACCACCATCCCCTGTCCGACCCAAAGTCGTTGCCAAATCAAACCGAAAACCGTCAATATCGAAAACTTTTGTCCAATACTTCAACGAATCTTGAACCAAAAAAACAACCTCCGGCGTATCAAAGTTTAACATATTTCCGCATCCGGTATCGTTCATATAATAGCGCGGATTATCCGGCACCAACCGATAATAGGACGGATTGTCAATTCCGCGATAACACAACGTCGGTCCCATCTGATTGCCTTCGCCGGTGTGATTGTACACAACATCCATCAAGACTTCTATGCCCGCTTCGTGAAAAACACGCACCATTGTTTGAATTTCGGAAAGTTGCCTGTTTGCCAAATACGTGGGTTCCGGCGCCATAAAGCAAATAGGGTCATATCCCCAATAGTTGGATAACTTTTTGCGCTTTAAAAATTCGGATTGAACAAAAGAGGTAATCGGCAATAACTCAACGCTGGTCATCCCCAACGATTTGAAATAAGAAACAGCTTTCTTGGCCGTCATTCCGGCAAAGGTTCCTCTGTCCTTGGCAGACATTCTGGAATAAAGCTTGGTAAATCCCTTTAAATGCGTTTCATAAATAATTGTTTCATCCCACGGGGTGCGGGGGCAAGAAGACATCGCCGGCGGATTATCTTTGACAACAATACATTTAGGCATGACGTCGGCGCTGTCCGTCTTATCAAAAGAAAGATCGTCCATATCATCCGCGCGACGATACGCCATTTGAAGCGGACTGGGCAAAACAGGGCGCGTTAATAACTTGGCCGCCGGATCCAACAACAATTTATTAAAGTTAAAGCGTAATCCTTTTTCGGGTTCAAACGGACCGTCCACACGATAAGCGTACCTTTGTCCCGCCTTCAATCCCCGCACGTAAACGTGCCAGATGTTACCCGTTTTTTCCTTTAAAGGAATACGCGCCGTTTCGTATCCCCATCCGTTAAAAAGGCATAACACAACCCGTGTCGCATTCTTTGAAAAAAGGGAAAAGTTCACACCGTCCTTATCGGGCGTCGCCCCTAAAGGTTCCGGATAACCGACATCTGTCTGATAGTGAAAAGGAAACATATCAATCACTCTTTCGTTTCAGATAAATGGTCGACAACGGCGGCAAAGTCAAGTTCAAAGCAAACGGCTTAAAGTTCCACCCTTTGTCCGAGGCAATTAAGTCCCCTTTGTTTAAAACGTCACCGCCACCGTAACGCAAATTGTCCGAATTGAATATCTCGTGATACACGCCGCCAATCGGCACACCCACTTTGTAATTGTAAAGCGGAACCGGCGTAAAGTTGGAAACGCTGACAATGAAATCTTTTTCGTCATCCGTTTTGCGCATAAAGGAAATAACGCTGTGTTCCACATCCGATCCATCAATCCATTCGAAACCTTTTTCTTCAAAATCGAACATTGACAAAGCCGGCTGGTCGCGATGAAGTTCATTCAAATCCTTCACCAATTTTTGCACACCGGAATGGCGCTCATTCAACAACAAGTTCCAAGACAGGCTGTCGTCATACCGCCATTCGTGGTCTTGCGCAAACTCGTTGCCCATAAACAAAAGTTTTTTACCCGGATGCGCGTACATAAAGCCCAAATACGCCCGAAGATTCGCAAACTTTTGCCACTTATCGCCCGTCATTTTATCAATCAGAGGCCCCTTACCGTGAACCACTTCGTCATGCGAAAGCGGCAACACAAAATTTTCGTTAAAAGCGTACACAAAACTGAACGTCATTTCGGATTGATGAAACTTTCGATGAACGGATTCGCGGTGCATATATTGCAAACTGTCGTTCATCCAGCCCATGTTCCATTTGAAACTGAACCCCAGGCCGCCCACATACGTCGGACGGGATACCATCGGCCACGAAGTCGATTCTTCCGCAAAAGTCAGAGCCCCTGAATTTTCGGCATAAACCCATTCATTGAGGCGTCTTAAAAACTGTATTGCCTCTATATTTTCGTGCCCACCGTATTGGTTCGGGACCCATTCCCCGCTTTTGCGCCCGTAGTCCAAATAAAGCATAGACGCCACAGCATCGACTCGAAGGCCGTCAATATGATATTCCCGCAGCCAAAAGAGCGCATTGGCCAACAAAAAGTTGGACACTTCGTTTCGACCATAGTTATAAACTTTTGTTCCCCACTCTTTATGCTCCCCTTTTCGATTATCGGCGTGTTCGTAAAGAGCTGTCCCGTCAAAATAATCCAATCCGTATTTATCTTTCGGAAAGTGTGCCGGCACCCAATCGATAATGACACCAATACCCGCTTGGTGCAGGCTATCCACCAAAAACTTGAAATCATCCGGCGTACCATATCGCGAAGTCGGCGCGTAAAGACCGATTGCCTGATACCCCCACGATCCGTCAAACGGATGTTCCGAAACAGGTAAAAATTCAACGTGCGTAAAACCCATATATTTGACGTACTCGGGCAATTCTTTAGCCAATTCGCGATAGGTCAAAAAACGATTTTGTTCCAATGAGTTGCGTCGCCACGAACCCAGATGAACTTCATAAATAGACATCGGTTGATGTAACGGATCCTGTTGTTCTTTGCGCTTTTTCATCCACAACGAATCGGACCACACATACCGTTTCGGGTCGTACACAATAGAGGCTGTATTCGGGCGCAACTCGGCATGAAAAGCAATCGGGTCCGCCTTCAACGGTTGCACTTGGCCTTTGTTATCCACGATTTCGTACTTGTAGTATTCGCCTTCCACCAATTCGGGAATAAAAAGTTCCCATATGCCGGTGTTGGCGCGGTTGCGCATCATATGTCGGCGACCGTCCCATGTATTAAAGTTCCCGATAACGCTGACACGGCGGGCATTGGGCGCCCAAACCGCAAAGCGAACGCCTTTGATGCCTTCATGTTCGGTCAAATGCGCCCCTAAAATATCGTAAAGATTCTTATGCGTTCCTTGTCCCAATAAATACAGATCAAAATCAGACAAAGTCGGCCCGAAAGCATACGGGTCAAACGCTTCGTAATAACGCCCGCCCAGAAAACAAATGCGCAACTTATATTTGAAAAAAGAAGAGTCCGAAAAGCGCGCTTGAAACAATCCGTAAGGGTGAATTTTATCCATAACGGCCAATTCTTTTTTTCCATCGGCGGACAGCACAAAAATTTTATCGGCGCCGGGGTAGCAAACACGGATAAAAACACCTTTTTTATCGTCCGTTTCGTGCATGCCCAAAAAGCTGAAAGGGTCGCCGTCCCCTTCACGCATCAAATGCTGTTTGAACTTTTCGGATAAAATTTCTTTCATGTTCTCCCCTTTTTAAAGCCGACCGTTTTACAACCACTTACGGCTCTTGAAATACCAAACCTGCAAAATACCTAAAATGACAATGCTTAATGTAATAAACAGGAAATTAAACGGGTTTTCATAAAATTCAATCGTGTTGGAACCCAAAATTCCCGTAATCAACGTCAAAGGCGATAACACCACCATGATAATGGTCAAAACATACATCGTCTTATTCAACTGCACATTGATACGGCTGTCCAATTCTTCCTGACTGACAGAAGAATGTTCCCGCGCGTACTCCAAGCTGTTAACCGCCTGTTGCATATCCCGCCGAATCGAACGAAAGATTGCTTTTTCATCCTTTGTTAAATCCTCTAAAATACGCATGTTCAAAAAGACCTCTTTTTGCGGCCCGACGTACCGGCGCATACCCAATATCTGGTGACGAATATCACTAATACGGGAACGCAGGTCATCGGCTTCGCGCCGATCAACATCAATGACTTCATCCTCAAAGTCATCCAATTCGTCATCGATTTTCAACAAAACGCGAACGATGTTCTCGGTAATTCTTTCGGACAAGCGCACGAAAACCCCCATCGGCGTAATGGTTTCGTTCGAATCAATCAAGTCCGCCACAAACTTTTCAACGGCCGGTTGACGACGGTGTGACAAAGAAATAATACGCGTTTTTCCAATCCAAATCCGAATCGCGATCATGTCCTCAACATCAGCATGGCGGTTTAAGTTCATATCCCGCAACACAACAAACGTCCCCGTCGGCAAAGTAAAATACCGCGGCAAAGTATCTTCATCCAAAAGGTTTTCGACAACCAACTCGGACAAGTCACTTTCTTCTTTCAACCATTTGACACTTTCGGGATTATCCTCGTCCAGATGAATCCAGACACGCCCGTGAAGTTGCTTTTTATCAAAATGTTCATCCAAATTGTAGTATTTGGCGGTCCCACTTAACCGCAGGCAAAATTCCGAAGTGACACTGCTGACCATTTTATTTCTCCTTTACACCCAAACGCATGAAAAAAGGACGGCAAAAAAGTGCATAATACTTCCAAGCAGCACAAAAAAATGCCAAACAACATGCGTGTATTTTTTCTTTTTCCAAAGATAAAAGGCAATCCCGATTGTGTAAAACAACCCGCCTAAAATCAGGAAAGTCAAGGCCGTACTCGGGATGGCGCGCACCAAGGATTTAGAGGCAAAGACAATCATCCAGCCCATAATCAGGTACAACCCGATCGACCACAACTTTGTGCCGGAACCCGACGTACAAAGCTTTAACACCGTGCCCAACAGAGCACATCCCCAAACGATGCCGAACAACGTCCATCCCACGGGTCCGCGCAATGGAACCAATAAAAAGGGCGTATAAGTACCGGCAATCAAATAATAAATGGCGATATGATCAAACTTTTTCAGGATTTTTTTGACTTTTTCTTTCGAAAAGGCGTGATACACCGTGGACGCCGAATACATCAGAATCAAGCTGGCCCCGAATATAGCACACGAAACAACGGACCACACGTTCCCATAAATTGCCGAAAGCACCACCAAAATCACCAACGCGGCAATCCCAAGAGCCACCCCAACACCATGAATGGCGGCGTGCCAGATTTCTTCGGTCAGCGTGTAGGGTCGAATTATTTTCGCAATCATTTTTTCTCCCTTCGTCCAACAGGTTAAAAGCAAAGCCTTTTTAAGTCAAACAAAATCTTTGATTTTTGGACAATTTTGTGATATAATGGGCGCAAATAATAACAAAGAAAGAGGTTTCCATGTCCCGTAAAAGTTTACTGTCTTCCGTTTCGCAACACGGGTTGTTTACGATGCGCTATTTTCCGATGGTTCACCCCAGCGAAGTTTCCAGACAACGAATGCGGGATGAATTCGGATTGGCGATTCGTTCAATCTTTCTGCGGTATCTGATAAAGGTCGAATCGCGCGAAATGCGTCGTCTTTTTACACAAGCCGAATTGCATGATTTGTCGTGCGGGTCGATTGACAACTTTAACATTCACCACATTCGCGGGATTAACATCGGGGGCACAAACTACAATCCGAAATTTACAACGGCAATCAGCCGGATTTTCTTGCCGAATCGGGACGTAAGCGGCCTTCCGCACCGCGTTTATCCCTTTATTGTTTTCAGACGTCGGTTGGAACGTTTCTTGCAGGAAAAAGAAGAACGCGGACAGTTGAGAAAGACTTTTGAAAATCTGTTTGCGGGGCATTTGGTCCTTATGCCCAAAGCGTTGCACGAAAAACTTGAAAGGCAACTGATTTACCCGTCGATTGTAGCGGCCGACGAAGCGCGGGATAAGAAGATTCTCCTTCCCTACACGACACAGTTGTTTATCAGTCCCTTATCGAAAGAATACAGCGCCTTGTCAAAGGATGGCGTGACGCAGTTTTTCCCGTCATCACCGACCACCCCGCGGAAAATATCATCGCATCGTTTGCCGGTATCCGGCGCTCAGCGCCCCGCCGCGGAAAGAACACGGAAATAATCCACCCAAAGGGATTAATGACAAAGGGGCCAACAATAATTGGAGAGTCCACGGCTTACATCCGCCCATCCGCCGTATGTGCCGCCAGACCAGAAGGCGTAGGCAAGACAGTCATTTTTTGCATCATTCAACCAAAAAGTTTTTGCCCATTTTTGAAGAATAGCCACTAAAGTAGCTGAATAACAGTTGTTGGGTCGGATGACGTCCTCACAGCCGACATCCTCGCGGGTTGCCGGCTCTAATCCTTGGGCAAGGCACCAATCTTGCGCGGACCACCAGTTCATTTGAGACGGATAATGAGTCCATGTTTTATTGTCGGACATGGTAGCGGTCTGCCCTTTAAAGTTTGATAATTTTCGGCAAACGCCTTTTCCTTTTCCGCTTTCTGAACAACCGCTTGACATTTCAAAAGCACAAAACTCCCCATAGCAACAGTCGGCATAGGACACACATTCTTTTTCTCCGGTGGTGGTGCAATGTTTTGATACATCGCCAAAGTATAAAATAACGTCATTTATGTTGTCGCAAATGTCCGTGTTTTCTGAATCATAAGGCTTCCCCCTTAACGATACTTTATCAATTTCTTGAACTGTGTCGGCGGCCAAAGTGCGGACCTTGTATTCAACAGATGCTTTGGGTAAAAGAGCTTCACACACGCCCTTTGGGACATTGGTCACCATTATGGCAAATTGTTGCGAAGTCGCTTCCGTGAAAGCATTCATAAAATAGGGGCTTGTTTGTGTAAAATCCAACCCCTCTATATTTGCATAGGGTTCAAAGGCCTGTCCGCTTTCCATGATAACAAAAGCTAAACGATTCGCATCATCCAGAATCTGATTCGCTTGATGATTATTCACCGCGCGGCGGTACCCTAACAAACCGCCGATAGACAGCACACCAATAATGGCCAGAACGCCCAGCATTTCTATCATCGACCGACCTTTTTGAAACATTTGCATTTTTCACACTCCTACGCGTTGGTTTTTAATACCTTTGACTATTACACAAACCTTCTTTTGTGTAACAAGGTGTTTCGGAGATTCATCGCTGGCGCGCGTCAGTCCTCTCTGTCCCTTATTTTCTAAGGGATTGAGGAAGATTTATAAAAAAATGCATTTTTCCTAAAATAGGTATTTACAAAAACCAACGTTTGTGTAATAGTTGCGGACTTTGTTTTCTGCGGGGTTGCGGGGGATTTTTACGCAAAACAAAAGGGCGCCGTACGACGCCCCTTTGGCCCTTAATTAACAATACAATGGGTATCCGCCCCTAGCGGGGAAGAAAATTATTTTTTCAAAAATAAGTTACAGTGGCAATGCCCCATTTCAGCAACTTCCTTTTGATGCTCGCCACACGGACAATATCCGCGGTTCATATCACACGGACATTTACCTTCGCACGCTGTCAAACAACGATTGATAATCTTGTCCGCATAGTCCGACAAACGGTAACCTTTTGCCTCTGCGTAAAGTTCCAACACATGCTTAAAATGTTCTTTTTCCATAAAAACTCCTTTTTTATAAGAACAAACAAACCGCCTTTAAAACACCGGCGGCATAAAGCCCCGCCATGACATCGTCCATCATGACCCCCGTGGCGTTTTGCCACTTTCGGTCGAAGTACGAAACCGGCCAAGGCTTCAAAATATCAAAAAAACGAAAGGCTGCAAAGCCCCCCGCCAACCAACACACGTTCAGCGGATAAATACCCGACACAAGAACAAAAGCCAACAACTGCCCGACCACTTCGTCAATCACCACAAAAGACGGATCGTGCGGCGTGTACTTTAAAACTTCGCGCGTGGAAAAAACACCGACAACGTAAACCGCAAAGGCTGTCACCAAAACAAGCGGCCAACCGCCGCACACACTCAACGCCCACACCAACGGCAAAGTTACCAAGCTTCCCATCGTTCCGGGGGCTTTGCGCGCATAACCGACACCAAAGACTGTGGCCAAAAGAAACGAAAGTTTTTTCATCATGTCTTCTTCCCTTTGCCGTTTAGATTAAAAGATTTCGCCTGGCGGTGCAAGTTTTTTTGTATGACTTTCTTTTTTTTATTGCTATAATCAATACCAAAGGAGAAAAAATGAAAATCCAAATCCTCGCCATCGGAAAAATGAAGAAAAATTGCCCCGAAAAGCAAATCATCGACGATTATATCAAGAAAACACTGTGGCCCGTCGAAATCCACGAAGCGGAAGAACATCGCCCCCTTTCCCCCGAGCAAATCAAAGAGGCGGAAGGCAAATTGTTGGAAAAGATGATTCCCAAAGGAGCCAAAGTTATCGTCTTAGACGAAAAAGGCAAGCAACTTAATTCGCACGAATTCGCCGAACAAATCCAAAGCTGGAAAAACCAATCCGTCGGCGATGTCGCTTTCTTAATCGGCGGGGCTTTCGGGCACAGCCCGCAAATCAAACAAAGAGCCGACCTTCTTTTAAGTTTCGGCCGGATGACGCTTCCCCATATGCTGATGCGCACCGTGTTAACCGAACAAATCTATCGCGCCTTCACGCTTTCGGAAGGGCATCCGTATCACAAAGATTAGTATCCTTTTAATTGTTCCGCTAAATCGCCCGGCAAATAATCAATCAACGGCCGTTCGATAAAGGTGAACGCCCCAAATTGCTTTTTATCCCGCGCCCGATAAGCCGCACGCGCGCAAGCCACCAACACATTCGCCGTCATCTTCGGATTGTTACCTTCCAACGTGTATTTTTGGGAAATGTCTTCCATCAGACGACAAATTTCCCCACCGTGGTTGAAAGTATCATATGCCGCGACGTCATCCACCGCCACCACATCCGTCGGATCGGCCGCGAAGTAAGCATCTTGGCGAATGGCGTCCGCCACTGTCTGAAAATCAGCCCCCGGTTCCAGTTCGATATAAACTTGGCGTTTATGCTTACCGGCCCCGTTCGGTAACGTTAAAGAAACCGCATTTTTGACACCCTTAATGGCTTTAACCGCCACAGTATGACCCATACTGCGCCCGCCCTTTTGACCACCAAAAGTCGTCGTTGTCAAACCTTTCGGGCAAATAATTCTCATCAAAGCACGCACCGCCGAATCCGTCCCCGGATCCCATCCGGAACCAAAAATACAGACAGCTTCGTTTTGTCGCGCCACACCTTCCAACCGTTCTTTGGTGCTTAAAATATCATCGTGAATGTCGAAACTGTCCACCGTGCAAATCCCTTTGTCCAAGTATTCTTCTGCCTTCATTGGGGCTTCGCGACTGGGTACGCACAAAAGAGCAACATCCACCTGTCCCAATTCTTCAACAGCCGAAACAACGCGGCATCCGGCCAATTCATCCCGATCCAATCCCAAAGATTGCGGACGACGAACAATCCCCACACATTCCATATCCGAAGAACATTCTATCGCATGCCGACAAAACCGTCCGACATTTCCCCATCCAACAATGGCTACTTTTATTTTATCCATCTTTAACCCTTTACTTGATGATAGAGCTTTAAATACTGTTGCGCGGAAGAATCCCACGAAAAATTCTGACGCATCGCGTTTTTCACCAAACTTTCCATATGGTGTGGGCGATCGTAGTAAGTCGAATTCGCCCACCCGATGGTGTTGTACAACGCCGACGATGAAATATCATAGAACTTAAATCCGGTCCCCGAACCGTCGAATTCGTTATAATTTTGGACAGTATCTGCCAAACCGCCGGTGGAACGCACAATCGGCAAAGTCCCGTAAATTTGGCTGTACATCTGTTTCAACCCGCAAGGTTCGTAAAGCGACGGCACCAATGTAAAGTCGCTGCCCGCGTCAATGACGTGCTCCAAGTCCGCATCAAAACCGATATGCGCCGAAAAACGACCGGCATACTTACGACTTAAAGAGCTCAGATAATCCTGCGCCCAACCTTCGCCGTTGCCCATAACCGCGAATTGGCAAGCCATCGTGTTCATAACGCCTTCGATACATTCGGTGAACATACGAATTCCCTTTTGTTCGGTCAAACGAACAACCATAGAGAAGACAGGAGAATTGTTCTGCCACAACCCGAAACGTTCGCGCAATATCTTTTTGTTTCGCGCCTTGCCTGTTTCCGCCGTACGCACATTGTAAGGATACGCCACGCGCGGGTCCTTTGACGGATTCCACAGATCCAAATCAATACCGTTCAAAATACCGGAAAGGTCAGCTTTTCTTTCATTCAGCAGCCAATGCAGTCCGGCCCCGCCCATCGGCGTCAGAATTTCCTTTGCGTAATGCGGACTGACCGTCGTGATTTTATCAGCAAAGCGAATCCCACCCTTTAAAAGGTTCAATCGGCCGTAATCTTCGAAAGCCTGCATATTGAAATCCGCCCAATCAATTTTGGCATAGGGGACAACGTCCGCCCCGTAAACACCTTGGTACGGCAAGTTGTGAATGGTTAAAATGCTTTTGGTTTTGGCAAAAAACGGATCGTTATCCTTTTTCAAATAATACGGAATTAAAGCGGTCTGCCAATCGTGAACATGGACGATATCCGGTCGAAAGAAAAGGTCCTTTGATGCCTGCAACGCGGCACGGCAAAAGAACGCATAACGATAGGCATTGTCCTGATAATCCGAATGCGTATCCCACCAATTGTAAAGGCCGTGTTGCGACCATACTTTGCGATCGAAGTATTTATTAAATTCAATAAAGAAAACATCATATCCTTCGGGTGAATGCGCATAGTAAAGGCTATACCATTCTTCGCAGTTTCCCATCTTGACACAGCAGCCGTCATAAACTTTTTTCAATCCGAAGCGGTTACGATCCACGCACGAATAAAGGGGCAAAATCAATTTAACGTTGGCCCCTTCTTTTTGCAGATACTTCGGCAAAGCCGCCGCAACGTCGCCTAGTCCGCCGGTTTTGGCATAAGGCGCCGCCTCGCTGCTTACAAACAAGATATTTACTTTTGACATTTTCTCCTACATCTTTCCTTGTTTTATTTTAATCATTTTTTCGCCAAAGAGCAATCCCTCTTTTTTACTTTTTTTCATTCAATAATGTGTCCAAAGTCATCATCGTGTCCGGCTGCCCGTTTTCAAATCGGACGACGTAACCGCCTTGTTCTTTCCAGACGTCAGTCATTGTTTCATAATTCAACACTTCCCCGTTCAAAACGACAACAACGGGTATAATCGTAGAATCGGATTCTTGTTTTTGAAGGACCTCTGCGGCTTGCTTCATTTGATAAAACGGCGACGGGATTAAACCTTCGGAACAAAACCAAGTCGGGGCTTCACCTTCTTCCGTAGCGTCTTCGTCCGCGACCCATTCCTGATTCGTACCTAAAAAGGTCAACAAATACGCGCGCGTGTCAGAAGCAACCACCACGGGCACTTTGACTTCACCCAAAAGAACATCTTCAAAAATGTCCATGTCGGTGCCTTGAACAATTTCCTGAATTTTCGGAAGCAACGTCGTCATATCAACCGCGTTCGGTTGCTGTTTTGCTTCTTCGGCTTCGTCCGGCGTTGTGCCGGCGGTGATGGTTTCGTATTCGGCTTTACCTTCCATATAATCGGCCGGGCGTGTGAAACTGACAGGGGCAGAAGCCATCGGCGGCCGTTCCATCGTATGTTTTTTTATGACGATTTTCGAAGGAGCCGGAACAACAGACGCTTCCTTTTTGGACCACCTTAAACACCGACGCAATCCCCAAACCCAAACAGGCCAAAAACCGATAAAGACAAGGACGGTCAAAAGCTCTTTTCCGCTGTCGATAATCAATTCGTCATTGACGAAATCTTCAATCAATCGTATCCAATCGACAAAAGGATTCAACGTCCCGATTCGAAAAGGCGTATAGGGTAAAAACAAGCCCAAACAGCCCACGAACAGCACGTAGAAAAGTGTCCACGCAACACCGACAAAAAATGATTTATGACCCTTCATCGTATCCCCTTTTATCTTTTTGAACAGAGCATACAGACTTTTAAAACAAAAAACAACCTTTTTTTCATTGTTGACTTTTTGGCAGAATATGGTAGCCTTTTAACATCAACGGAAAGATATCCGTTGTAGGGCATAAGAAACCCTTTCAAATATCGGTCGTGCATAACGACTTTAAACAAATGCCGATTTTCTGTCTTTTAAGAAGGCGGATGTCGGCTGAATAAAAAGGCTTTAATGGCTTTTCAATAAGCCGAGCCGTCTTGATATTTGAACGGTTTCTTAACATCCGCCCACTTTGAAAAGTGGGTTTTGTTTTGTTTGAACAAAAAAGGAGTTGGAAATGAGAAAAATAATTGTGTTTTTGATGTGTGTTTTTGCAGTGGCAACGTCGGCAATGGCGACGGAACCAACGTGCAACGGCGGAACGCCGATTACAGCGAACGACGGCACAACATTTTGTGAAAGCAATAAAGTAATGAATTGGTGGTCGGCCTTTACATGGTGCGAGTCGCAGGGGCGGACTTTGGCGGAGTTTTCCAAGATGTGCGGAGATGTTCCGCAGTCACCGGCAGGTACAGCAGGACAATGTCCAAATTTACAGAACGCTGTAAATAACTGCGTTTGGTCTTCTCTTGCATCCGGTGATAATTATGCGATTATCGTATGTTCCGATGGTGCTGTGCACAACGGTAACCGTGCCATTGGTAATGGACGAAACACCTATCTAGCCCTGTGTGAGTAGGCTTTATCGCCTTTATCATTCAGAGCCTCTCTTTTTGTCACTCTGAGCTTTTTTTCTTCGTCACTCTGATTACCCCCCCACCGTCACTTAAGAGCGCAGCGAAGAGTCCATAACAGCAACTTTTTTGGGCTTTTGCCCAAAAACAAAAGCAACAAACTATGGATTCTTCACCCCATAAAGGGGTTCAGAATGACGGTCTTTATTTTTCCCCTCAATCCCGCAGAAAACAAAGTCCGCAACTATTACACAAACGTTGGTTTTTGTAAATACCTATTTTGGAAAAAATGTATTTTTTTGAAAAACCTTCTCAACCCGTTGAAAAAACAAGGGACAGAAAGCCTTAGCCCGCGCCGAGGGTGAATCTCCAAAAAGCATTGTTACACAAAAGAACGTTTGTGTAATAGTCAAAGATATGAAAAACCAACGCTTAGGAGTGTGAAAAATGCAAAAGAAACAATTCGGTCGTTCAATGATAGAAATGCTAGGCGTTCTGGCAATTATCGGGGTGTTATCCATTGGCGGCCTTTTAGGTTACCGCCGTGCGGTGAATAATCATCAAGCCAATACTATCCTTGACGATGTTAATCGATTCGCGTTTGTGATATTAGAGAGAAGCGGACTTGCCCTTGATGCCGAAATCGATAAAGGCGATTTTGTTGAAAGCGGTATATACAATCTGAAAGGTTATCAAAGTGAAGAAGCCCAAGGCTTTTCTATTACTGTTCAAAGTGTTCCAAAAGGCGTGTGTGAAGCTTTACTTCCCAAAGCCGTTCTTGAATACAAAGTCGGTATTGTCACCGCCGGTGGAAGTGTTAATGATGAGATAATCTATGACACTTTAAACACGGATTTGTGTAAAGAAACAAGTGATATTGCATTCTACTTTGGGGATACGTCAGGTGTTTGTAACGAACCGGACGAAAGCGGCTACACCCCGTGTACGACGAATGCAGATTGCTGCGGCGGGGAGTTCTGTGTTTATGTCAGTGCGACTAATACAGATAAACTTGCCAATGGCAATGGTCGGTGCGAAACCATTTCAGAATTTAATCCCGAATATTTTACATTATCAAATGGACAATGGGCGCGTAGCCGTGACATAATGAATGGGTGGTCAGCTTACAGCTTTTGTAATGCATTAGGGATGTCTGTTGCATCAAGGACAGATATCGGCTGTACGGGTGCTTGTTCCGGTTGTTTATGTTCTTCGGATATCTTTGATGAAATTGTTGATGCGGTTGGGGCTGTAACGTGGCATTGGTTAGAAGAAATACCACCCGCAACAGAAACAGGAAGCGGTTATGGCGTTCGTATTGATATGATTTATGATAATGACAAAAGGATGGTGGGTTCTGGCTCTTTGGGCAAAATAAGTATTCATGCCCTTTGCCATTAGGGTGTATTCCATTGGCTAGTTTTTTGTCAAAAACAGACATCACGGCGGACAAAAAGGATTTTTTGCATAAAAAATTCAAAAACAATCTTGACTTTTAAGGCCATTTGTCGTACAATCGGGCTTTGTTTTTCATTTTTTAAAGAGGTCTGAAAATGACAGAAGTTTTAAACGAAAACATTCGTAAAGTCGCTACGCACAACGACGATTCGGCCACCGTCACCGATGGTTATTTCGAAGAACACTTCCCCGACGGAACTGTGTCCAAAAGGGGATACCGCGTGGGCGGCGAAATACATGGACTGATTGAGGAATTTTTCCCAAACGGCCTGCCCCGATCCAGATATCATTACAATCACGGCGTCTTGGACGGCGATTTCGAAGAATTCTACCCCACCAGCGCCATGTCCAAAAAAGGATCTTTTTGGAACGGTAAATTGGACGGGTTGTACACCGAATACTATAAAAACAGCCAAATTTCCCGCCAAATCGAATACACCGACGGCCTGAAAGACGGCGAATCCAAGGAATTTTCCGTCACCGGCATGCCAACCCTTATCGCCCATTACAAAGCCGGGAAATTAAACGGCGTGTACGAGAAATATCGCGCCAACGGACAGGTCAGCTGGGCCGGACTTTACAAAGATGACCGCCTGATTTTGTGGACACGCGACCAAGTGTATCTGCTTCATCATCAGCAGCAGCAACAACAAAGATGTCGATAAAACTGACTTTAAAACAAAAAAATCCGCCCTTTAACAGGCGGTTTTTTTTTACATCTGCTGAAAAATTAATATCTTTCACGCCACCAACGCCCGCGCGTATAATACATACCGAATGTTGAACGATCACGATTGGGACAATCCCAATGTGGACAACATTTCTCGGGTAACTCAATATGATAAGGCCAAAGTCCTCCCACACGGGTTGTCCTTTCCAACTGTTGACAGGTCATTGCCATTCGGCAGAAAAATTCTTTCGGCGTTTCCTTGTCTTCAACAACGGTTTCAACATCTTTCCAATAAGCAAAAGCCCGGTCGCCTTCCTCGGTCGCTTGCCCCCCGTAGCGTTCCAAAAGGCTATAAACTTTTTGTCGATCGGGTGAGGCAAAGAAATTCGTATTTTTAATGATATCTAAATAGGTCAACTGAAATGATCTTTTCGAAAAGAGTCGTTGTACTTCATCTTTTTCGGTGCCAAAATCAAAAATGTCCAACGATTGGCAAGGATGTTTGTGAAACGTTTGCGGCAAATTCGGATCGCCCCCCAATTCCAAAGCACGAGCCATAGCGGATAAATTTTTGTTTCGGAAAGATTGCCTTAATTGATTATTCAAGGTGACCTGCCGCCTTTTTTGTTCGATTTCTTTCCGATGTTTCAAAAGGTTGGTCCACCACTTTTTCAAAGAAAACATATTTAATCCTTTTCGTTTTGGGGTGCGCAAGTCGGATTATTACCTTCGTGAGAACAAAGCCTTTTAGGCAGTTCCACCCGCTGTTGACGACACAACCATTCACGGAAAACAGCGGTCGGACGCGCCGGCGCTTTACCGTAACGAACACCCACGTAATGTTGCAAAAGAACGCAAGGACGCGCACCGGCCACCATCGCTTGTTCAATTTGCTCTATCTGACCGTCGTAAAGAGCCATCTCTAATTGACGATCCAAAGCATCTTGACGTCTTTTCCGATCTGCCTTTATCTGGCGGATTTCAAACCAGTCCACAATCTTTCTTAAAAGCTTCATTGATTAAACCCTTTCGTGGTGTTTAAAAGTAACTTCGACCAAACAATTTTTGTGCGAACAACGCTTTTGGGGTGCAACAATCGACAATTGTTTTTCAGACCAATGGCGGAAAGCGCGAGTCCCCTCTTCGGTCGTAAAGGCACCATGGTCGATAAAAATTCTATAAACTCTGGCGCGCTTTTCACCTTCGAAAAAATGACTGTTTTCGATAATATCGAGGAAGGTTACACTAAACCCGTCATCGGAAAAAAGGGTGGGCTTGGACGAATAATACACCGAAAGATTCGGATCGGCACCAGCCACCAAAGCCCGTTCGATACCGTCCAAATTCCCAGCATTGAAAGAATCTTTCAGCCACTGATTCAAAGTGGCCTGATCTTGCTCTATATTTTTCTTAATCTGATCAACCCATTCTTTTGACGATGGATTTATTTCCAAAACAGACATCATTTCCTCTTAACAGCCTTTTTGTCTTTCGGCTTTTTCTTTTACACGGCGACGGATTCGTTCTTCTTTCATCCGTTTGGCCATCGTCATCGTTATATGCGGCAAGACTTTTTTCTTCCGGCGAGCATACTCTTTTTCCGAACGGCCGCCGAAGCGATAAATAACATCAAGGGCATCCTTTCCGTTTTTACCCTTTAAGTTGTTCAAATAATCATAAACACGAACACAACCGCGTTTGGTAGAAATGGGACAATTGGGATCAGCCCCGGCCATCAACGCATTGTAAATACCTTCCACATTATGACTTTTAACAGCTGCAATCAAAGCTTCGTTAACCGCTGTTCTATTCTGAGTACCGTACATTCTTATGTCCTTTCTTTAAAAATAAAATTATTCATCACGTAATCTGGCATTTCTTTCCTTGACTTCTTTATCACCAAGGACGCGACCGATTCTTTTCCAGTTAGTAACCTTCTTGGGGAAAGTATGATGCGGAGACAACTTGCGTTGGGCGTTACGTTTTTGGGGATGACCACCGGCTTCGTCCAACAAATCCAAAATCTTTTTACCCTTTTTGCCCTTTATGTTCTTACAGAAGTCATATAGAAGCACCGCTTTTTTCCCGTCTTGAATTTCAACTTCACAATTGGGGTTTGCGCCGTTTTGAAGGGCTTGACGCATTCCCGCTTCATCATGTGCTCTGGCCGATTCGATTAAAGCCCTATCGGCAGCTTGTCTTTCTTCAAAAGATTTCATATTTGACTCCTGTTGGTTTATAAAAAAATAATCACGGATTTATTATAAAGGATAAGAAGCGTTTTGTCAATGTTTTTTTAAAAATTTTAGAGTTTTTTGAAAATGAAGGGGATACAATGACGAACAACGATTGTTTTTCGGCTTTTGATGCCGGATTCCCGCCGTTGGGGTCATATCAGCCCGATACAACCCTACTTTAAAAGAGAAGCTCTGACAGGCGGATACCCGTCAGAGCCCTTTTTACACCATGCAAGTGTAACTTGTAAGCATCTAACGATGCGTAATGGGAGGAATGTAAATTTGCGCGATATACCCCGGCCGAATCCGATACGAAGCATACTCAACATTCCCCAATTCAATGGTATATTGCGGAAGCCCCGTAATGTCCGACGCTTGCTGATAAAAATCACGCGCTTGCTTATCCCCGCGAGAAGCATTCATCAGATACAAAATACAACCCAGCGTTCTATCAACCGCACCACAGCGACCCACTTGACGGCCTCTGATTTCCGGATTGGATATAACGCCCATCAAACCCTGTACAACCTGTTGTTTTTTTCCACCGAAAAGAATCGCCCCCATAACAATCCCGATAAACAAGACGCCACACAACGTCAAAAGAGCTTTCTTGGGTTCCAAAAGGGATGGACTTAAACCCCACTTTTCCAAGATTGTTCCTTCATACGGTGAACGACTTGTGCCATTTGCAGAGGCCAACTTTGGCTTTAAACTTTCCGCCACCGGCTTCGGCGCACCGGACGCACCCATGGATACACCAGCCTGCCCGCGTGGCATCGGTGGAGGAGGAACCTTGAATGTTGTTTTCGGATCTGTCATTTTCCTTCCTTATTTCACGATTCGCAAAATACGTGGTTTCATTGTAATCAAATACTCGACATTTGTCCAGTCCGGATTAAACACCGTTCCCGGAATACCCACTATATTTAGGTTGTCATCCACGTTAAAGAAAGTGTTAAATGACGAAATTTCACCTTTGACCGTATCAATACCGATGTTGGCCTGGATCTGTTGTGACGAAGAAGACAAATCCGCCTGCAACAACAACGTCATATCTTTTTCGGCAACAGGCATTCCCGCGCATTGACCGATGTCAAAGCGTACTTTCCAAGTACTTGGCATAACGGCAACACCTTCGGAAATTTGAGTAACCTTCATACTTTTCAACAATTCGTCCGCCAAAGTATAGCTTTTGGGTTGGTGCGGCGTAATCAACAAACGCCCCATCAATCCGTTGACAGACATATTGATGCGTTTGATACCAAAGTCACGAATGATGTTCTTCCAACGGAAGTTCCCGTCCGTCCGATCGGACAAACGATAGACTTTCACGTCAAACATCAACAACTGAGAATCTTCTTTTAAGAAGTCAATCAGGCGCGTAATGGTCTTTTGGTTATCACGATTGATTCTGAAATAAATGACGCTTTTGCCAAAGTCAGGTTGAACATTGGTGATGTTGGCCCCGCGCAGAGCATCCAGAACCGCATACATACCCACACGGCCGCCAGGCACCATCAACTTAAACCGACCCCAACGGGACAAGTAAAGCTTTTTGTTTTGAGCATCATAGCGAACGTATGTATCCGCCGCTTCGGCCAATTCATGAACAACCGCGGACAATTCCCCGTGCAAATCGTCACCGGAAATTTCCGGAAATAGACCGTCATCAGAATAAACCCGAATGCCCGCTTCGGACACCAAAGTCTGCAAAGCCACATCCAACGGCAAGTTGCTGAACGTATAACCGTTGACTTCGTAACGCGGCAAGGCAGCCCCGTCATCCATACGAATCAGCTTGAATTGATCTGGATTCATCGGGATGTTGGTGATGATTTCGCTGGGGTTAAACGGAACTTGGCAACGAATCGGCGTTTCAATGTTTATGGCGGCCGCCGTTGTTTGTTCATCAATCGGAGAAATGTTACGACCTTTGGCGATACGGGTTTTGGCGTGCCGGCGCATTTTTTTATCGGCGCACGTTTCCAAATTAGCTTCCAACACAACGGATTCGCTGGACGCATCATCAAGGGCGAAGCTTCCTTCTTCACGGATGAAAGTAACACGCGGAACGTATCCTTGTCTTGTTTTCAAGAAAAGCGGATCCGGCGAACTGATAATCGATACCGTACCGGTCGGCGTTTGCGTTTCGAGAATGTCTGCACGCGACGGAGCAGCCCAAACGCCCCCCATCAAGACAGCCGCCATTAAAGTCATTTGGAAAATTTTATTTTTTTTCATCTTCTTTACCCTTCTTTTTACCTGTTTTTTGATTTCGTGGAAGAACATCCAAGTTGTTCAAATCGCCTTCGGAAGCCGCTTCGGCCTTTTCAAAGTCGCTGATAATTTGTTCCGCCGATGTTTCGAACGGATCATCCATTAATTCAAAACCGTCCGGCGCTGCTTCAACAACAACTTTATCGTTGCTGGTGTCCAAATCGCCGATAATTTCTTTGGCATTTAATTTATTTTCCGCCCTGTTTTCCGGTTTTAAGTTATCGGGCAAGCCGGCCAACTCCGCCTCTATGGACTCTTTAAAGCGTTCCAATGCCTCGCGTCCACCTTCGTATTCTTGGTCAATGACTTCATCCAAAAGCTGATTATCCAGGACACTTTGGATGGTTTCTTTCAAATCAACCATCACATCCACAATCATACCGTAATAGGGGTATTCTTCCTTGTTGGCGTTGTCGTGCCGAACACAAAAGGCGCTGATCCAATTGACACCATTTTCGTAAAGGCTTTTTTTGTTTAAAAGGTTGGTCATTTCCCAGCTGCGCGTCAAAGGGATATGCGTATTGGGGTCATCGTTCAAATCTTTGGGTTGTTCTTGGCTTAAAATAGCCAAAATGTTCTCATCAAAGTTCGCATCCTGACTTTGCGACGGAATACTTTCTTCCGTTGTTTCGGACGCAACAGCAGCTTCTTGAACATCGGCCGCATCGGCAACATCCGACGTTTCTTCAACAGCCACCGGCGCAACAAATTCGTCGGCAGGTGTTTCATCAATCGAGGCCGATTCAACCGGCGTTTCATCCTCAACCGGCGCAGGCGTTTCTTCGATGGGTACTTCATCCGCAACCGGCGCAGCCACTTCTTCGACAGGCATTTCTTCAACAGGCATTTCTTCAACGGGCATTTCTTCAACAACCGTATCCGCAACAGCCACCTCGTCAGCGGGCGTTTCTTCAACAGGCACCTCGTCGACAATCGGCTCTTCAACCGGCAACTGCTCAACCGGAGCCGGTTCATCCGGCGCTTCATCAATCGGCATTTGTTCGACCGGAGCCGGTTCAACCGGTTCTTCGATTACTTCTCCGGCCGGTTCTTCAACCTTTTCTTCTTCAATATCGGGCAAAGGTTCAACCGCCGGCGCATCCTCTTTCAAATCATCAATCACCGCTTGTTCATCGCTTTCGGCTTCAACAGGCGACTCGCTTTCGGGCGGAACCGTTTCCGGCGCGGGTTCAAAGACCTCTTTTTCCATCTGTTTCAATCGGTCTTCGTCAATGTCTTGTTCATCCATTTTTCCGTCATCGTTCATATCTGCTGCCGGAATGGGGGCCGGCCCTTGAATGTTGTTCCTTTGAGCATAAATATCAACGATGGGTTCCTCTTCCAAAGAAGGAACTTGCTCCACCACGGAATTTTCTTCCTCAGCCGTAACTTCTTCGGTTGGAACATTTTCGGGTACAACATTTTCACTTTCGGCGGGAAAATCAGCCTTTGTTTCCAAATCATCTGTCGGCTCAACGGGCGTTGTTTCATCCGATGCCTTCTCTGGCGCGTCCTGCACCTGCACCAAACTTTTGACCTGATTTAAGACATTAACACCTTCGTCCCCAAACAAAGCCAGCCAGTATTCCAACGTCGGAATACGCTCCAAAATCATCATACGATCAACACTGTGCGGTGCATTGATGTATTGATAAGCCTCTTCCCATGCCGCCAAGGCCCCATAATAATGAATCGCGTGATTGGCTTTATCTTTCAACAACGAACGTTCCTGTTCGTCCATAGGAGCCCGATCCAAAGCATCCGGCAACAACGACATCCAATCCGGGCCCAACGCCTTGGACGCGCTGGAAACAACGTTGTTCAACGTTTCCTGCGTTTCCTGGTAGGCCTTTAAACTTTCTATCAAAGAAAGTGATTTTTCATCGTCTGCCATACTTTCCTCTTTATAATCCTTTTCGCATTATAGCCACAAGATAGTTAATGATTATTTAAGAAAAATCCCCCTCGTCCATATCCACGGCATATTTGTGATTTTGGTTTTTAATCTTGTTAAGTTGCTTTGGGGAAGGTCCCTTTCTCTTTACGGCATCGGCATCAGTTTCATCTTCCACCAAATAATTTTGCGTCGATAAAAGGTCGTTCAACGCCGAACACGTCGTTGTCATTTCTTGTTGAACTTTATCAATGGCCTTCTTGATATTTTGGTGCATTTTTTCGATATCCGAATCGATGACAATACCTTTAAGAGATGACAAAACTTGATCTTGATATCCCGATAACAAAGACGACATATCACCCTTTAATTTGTCCGAATCAAGCATTACGTTTTTTTCGACATAGACCGTCTTGATGACCGGCGGCTGCGTTACTGTGTTAACGACCGGCTTTGCATCAGCAACAGGAACGGACGATACAGGGGCTGCCCCCATCGCAACAGCCGAACCGAAACTTTGCCAAAGCGGGGACAATTCTTCCGCTTTCGGTAAGGTCATATTGATAAAGGCCGCATCCGATACGTCTTCTTTTTCATCCGGCAAAGGTTGCTCAGTGTCATCATTCGACGTGACTTTTCGCAAAAAAGCATAGTATTCACGAATTTCTTCCCCACCCGGAATGGTCTTTAACGCCGTTAAAATTTCATCCGTCGCCGTTTCCAACAAAAGGGCGTTGTACCTTTGCGTTGTTTGTTCGTCCATAATATAAAGCTGACGATAAATGTTCACCAAACGTTGGGCGATATCTTCCGGCCGTTCTTCGTTTTTCTTTTTGCGCTTTAAAAATTCGTCACGCCAAGCCATTACGTTTTGATTCATAGCAACTTACCCCACATAAATGCCTATAACTTTAAAACAAGAAGATTCATCCGACGGAACGGACAAAACTTCCCGACCCTTATCAATGCCTTGTTCGGACAGACGGCCCAAAGAATAAAGAGCATCCTTGCGAACAGCCACAACATCCCCGATTTCGGGTTTGTCCTTTGTCGCCAACAAAACATATCCCTTTGAAAACAACGGGGCCTTAAAATCCGTCTGTGATAATTCGACAGCGCAAAGACTTTCGTCCAAAGGCAATTCAACCTGAATGGACGTACCATCCTTTTCCAAAACAGGAACTTTACGAACCATTGAGAAAGCCCCTTCCTTCAACGGCAAATCGTTGTAACCGCCTTTGGGATGGAAAATCCCCGGCTTGCCCGTCTTTTTGAATTCTTGCAAAGAGCCGGCCATATCCAATTCGTAGATTTTAACCTGCAAATTTTCGGGCGTAAAACCCAAAGCGTGTGCAATTTTTTTGAATTGTTCTTCGGTCACTTCGCGTTGGCCCATCTCGATTCGGTGATAAACCGACAAAGTCAACCCCGCGCCTTTGGCCACATCCAACAATGTCAGCATTTTTTCTCCGCGCAAGTAGCGAAGCCCCGCCCCCAACGTCTTTAATCCGCTTTTTTCGTTGATTTGTTTGCGGCGATCCTGTTCCCGTTGCCAAGCGTTTAAGACTTCTTGTTGCGAGGTCGTTTCAAACACAAAAATACTTTCTTTCGGGCAATTCAAGAAAGACGATATTTTTTTAAGTTGTTCTTCATCAATACGCCGATAACCCTTTTCGATTTTGCTGATAGCCGAAAGGCTGACATTCAAAAGGGCGGCAATTTCCTTCATTGTCTTACCTCTGGTTCGACGAATCATCCGAATTTGGTTCGGAAAAATGATTTCTTCCATGATTTATCTCCTTTAACTTTTCTTTTTTTCAGTTATAGCAGATTTTTTTTTGGGAAAATAGACAAAAAATCAAAAAAAGTGAAAAAAATGCATTTTTTTTGCAAAAAAGCGCCAGTCGCACCCTACCACGTGCGATAAGTATTCTTTGAATAATGGCGCCACGCTTTGATATTCAACTTTTCAACAGCCCGAACGAACTTGCCTTTGGGCGGATGGTTGTTGCCTTGCCCGTTCGGCGTGCCGTTGGATTGACCGTTTGAATTGTTGCCTTGCCCATTTTTGTTCTTCTTTAATCGCGCCAACAATTTTTGATAACCGGAAATTCCCCCTAACAAAGCGGACGTCGCCACACCGGTCGCCCCGGCACCGACGGCTTTGGCATCGCGCGGAAGCGTATAGGTCAACAAAGCGGCTGTCTTATGATAATACTTGCTTTGGGCCAATCGAAGCCCGACGGCCTTGAACGAACCGGCCACAACACTCCCCAAAATAATGCCGGTGTATTTGGATACTTTGCCGATGACAACACCGGCGAACAAACCGACAACACGTCCCGTTCTGGCCACGCCGCGGACAAAATAAGTCGATGCAAACAACGCCCGCGCCTTAAACAGGTTAAACACTTTCGAAAGACGGGATGCGTTCGGACTTTGGGCCTGCGTTGCGGCATTTGTTGCCTTTTGCCGCAAAAAGCTGTTGATTTTCTGTCCCGTTGACCCGATGGCCCTGTCAAGCCTTTGGCTCTTTTGATTGACAAAGTTCTCGGCCTTGTCGCCAAACCGATTGCCGGCAGAACGAATAGCAGGTTCAAAACGGCGGACAGCCAAGGTCGTCTTTGATCGAATGGCACGCGATGCCGCTTCGGTCGAATGGAACTTGTTGGCTCCGCGGACACGCGCATCGTCCTTCATATTTTGTTCGGCGCTCCTTGAATGCGCCCATCGCGCACTGTAAACCGTATCAATAACAGAATGCGTCCCCTTTAATCCCGACCAAGTGGATTGAACAGCCTCGAATCCGCCCGCAGAGGTCAAACTGATACCGGTTAATGTCCGACAGAATTCATCCAAAGTTTTATACAATCCCCATGCGACAAATACCAAGAAGATGGAACCGTAGAAAATAACCATCCCCACAGCCGATCCCGAAAATCCCAAATAGGAAACCAAACCCTCAGCATCATTGTTGGCCACCAACGTGGCAACTTTTTCGCCTTTGCCCAAAAACAGGCTGTTGAACATTTCCATTAACACCACCAAGAAAATGGAAATGGCCAAAAACACAAACATCGCATAAATTAAAAGTTGGAAAGCTCTTTTGCTGTACGCCCTTGTTGATGGGAAAACGTAGGCAACAACAAAGAACGGCAATAAAACAATGACAAAGCCGACGCGGAAGAAATTTTCAATCAGCGGGAACACAAAGAGAGCCGATATTAAAAAGAAACACAAGGTTAAAATGACCCCAAGGAAAAACGGTTGAGGACTGTAAAATTTTATGGGTGTGTACGGGATAGATACGGAATTTTTAATGCCGGCGCATGTTAAATACTCACCCAAAACCGTAGCCGGCGCGGTCGCGGCATAAACATTACAGGTAATACACAACAACGAATTTCGGAAAGCCGGTGAGATTACCCGACGTGATAAATTCGAATTGGCGAATCGGGCATACCTTTCCTGTCCGGCCGGAACAGCCGGTGCATTTTCCGACAAATCCCGACAATACGGGCATTGGAAAACCGATCGCCCCTCTGTCGTCTTTTGAATCAAGACGGCATTAAAGCGTTCGTCAGCACTCATCGCCGACGTGTTGGCCGATTGAATGCTTGACACCAATGACGCCGAAAAAGTAAAGACAGGCGTAACGAAAAGATCCACGAGGCTACGAACCGGCATATATAAAATACCGGCAACAACAATCACCAACAACAACCGTTTAAACATATCGGAGATATAGGCCCCGACATCCCCCATGCCCAATGTCATAATAAATCCCAACGTCCGCATAACAAGCCAGAAAGCAAATCCAAACGCCAACAACATCAGCGCATAGTCATTGTCCCTGACCGTGTTTAAAAACGAAGTTGCCAACTTGTCCGTGGCTTCCACTATGACAAATACCAAATCGCAAAGCCAACAATCGTTTAAAATGCTATTGGTCAACTGCCGCGTCGAGGGGCAAGAATCTTTACCGATTTTTCTTTCTTTGGCGGCTTCTTTGTATTTTTTGACGGTTTCATCCAAATCCCTTATCTGGTCGTTGGTCCGATACTCTTTTGGGACATTGGTAATCTTGACGATTTTTTCACCCATTTCCCGAAATTCTTCATCGGAGTACTTCAAGGCAAATGCTTGCTGACCCAACGCGATGCAAAACACCGCCGCCATGACAAGAACAGCCAATCCCTTCTTTATCTTGGAAAGGTATTTCGTCCGTCCCAAAGCAACAATCAAGACCACGGCGCACAATCCCCAAACAGCCATTATCGCATACACGAACCAACCTTTAATTGAAACGGTACTCAATAAAAGGATAAGGGGTAATAAAATAAGATATGCCAACAATCTGTTTTTCATTATGTAACCTGATCCTTTGCATTATTGATATGTTCTTTGGCTTTTTCAAGTGCCTTTTGGGCCACACCGCCCGCACCGACACTGGCAGCAACCACAGCCACAGCCGCCCACGTCGCCGCTTTGATGGCTTCTTTCGTGCCTCGGGCAACTTTGTCCATAATACTTGTCCCCGGCGCGCCGGCAAGAAAACCGGCTATTTTCATTACACTTTGCGCAGAGTTGTACAAAAAGTAAATCATAATCAAAAACGACAGGTTCGTCACGGAAAGAGTACTCATCTCCGAAACAATGTCCGGATTTATTTCCTGAATCACCGGAGATAAAATCAAGTTATACCCGCGCAAATCAAAGAACGTTTCCATAACACACACAGCCAAGGAAATAAAGATACAACAAACCATCATCTGGGCGAAGGCACTTAAAAACATATTCCATGCTTTTTTGAAATATCCCCTTGTTGCCGGAAAAACCCAACACACCAAAAACAGCGGCAACAAAATCATCACAAAGGCAAACCTTAAAACACCGTCGATGATAAACAACGGGAAAATGATAACCAGGAAAAAGAACAAGCACACAGTAACCAATCCTAAAACAGTTGACATAAAGCCACCGATCATCATCATCCGCAATCCCATAATGCGACAAACATTAAGGGCCACCGAAACTTTGTAAATCAACAATTCTAACTTCATACCGATCGTGACGGTCATCCCCGGCACAGGGATAAAATCCGTCCCTGTCCGCAGGTCGTTGGGGATTTTGCTGGGCAAACTTTGGTCCACAATCATCAAAGCAAAATTCAAGAAGATGTCAATAATCGGTTGCAAGAAGGAAGCAATTAATTCGTTGAACACATCGCCGCGGATTAAAATCAACGCAACAATCATGGCCAACCCGACGGTCTTAATAATTTCCAACCAAAACTTTGCCAAGTTGGGTTCGCGCAAAGAAAGGAACAAAGAACCGGTCTTGACAATCAACCAACCGAACAGACCGCCCCCCAAAAGCATCAAAGCAATCGAACGCAAAGGATCATAGACATTGTTGGTAATACGCCCCGCGGTGTTAAACAAGCTGACATAAAACTGGCACGTCCAACATCCCCGCACAGAGTTGATATATTCGTTGGTAATGTCCAAATCGTCGGCCATTTTTGCATCGCAACCGGACAAAACAATACACAAAAGGATAAGCAATAATCCCGTGAAAAGACGTGTTGAAAAAAGCTTTTTTAATTTTAAAAACACGTTTTATTCCTCTGCTTTTTAAAATCAAACCTTTTATTCATCATCAAAGGATCCGGCACCACCCAATCCGGCATAGTACGCAGCATCCTCTTCTTTTTTCAAACGATCAGCCTCAGGATCGCCGGAGGGCGTTTCACCGGTACCGCCAAAGGCTCTGTCGGTCACCTCGTTGCTGAAAGTATCAAGGCTTTTATTGGTGATATTCTTAAAGTTTTCCACCTTGCTTTTAAAATCTTTGGTATTGTCAACCGAAACAGACACACCGCCGCTTTCCGGAGCACTTGAAGCATCAGCAGCCGGAACCTCAGCAGCCGAAGCCGAACCGCTTGAAAGGGTCGGACCCGCATTTTCCGCCAAAGCGGCACGTCCGTCAACGGAAAAACTGTCCGGTTTTTTACCACCGACCGAAATCGTGGGTCCGGCGTTCTTTACAACCGAATCCGTCCCGTCAACCGATAATGTATCGGGTTTCTTTTCGCCCCCAACGGAAATCGTAGGTCCAGCGTTTTTCACCAAATCACCGCTACCATCAACCGACAACGTATCGGGCTTCTTTTCGCCACCGACAGAAAAAGAAGGACCCGAATTTTTCACTAAATCGCCACTACCGTCAACTGATAAGGAATCCGGTTTTTCCTCACCCCCGACAGAAATCGTGGGTCCGGCGTTTTTTACAACCGAATCGGTCCCGTCAACCGACAACGTATCGGGCTTCTTTTCGCCACCGACAGAAAAAGAGGGACCCGAATTTTTCACCAAATCGCCGCTACCGTCAACTGATAAGGAATCCGGTTTCTTTTTACCGCCAACGGAAAAACTGGGACCGGAATTTTGGGCCAATTCTTTACCTCCGTCGCCCACCGAAATCGAACCGGCTTTACCCGCACCGCTGGCCGAAAAAGAAGCAGGCGCCCCTGCCCCACCGGCACTGGCCGACGCACCACCGGCAGCAGCACTTCCCGCGGCTCCTCCGGCTGCTCCACCGGTGACCGTACTGGCTCCAATCCCTGCACCGGCAGCAGGTGCCGCCGCGCCGGCTGTAAGCGCCATTGCACCCAAAGCCACCGCCGCTTTGGTAACTGTTTTGGCCCCGTTGGCCAAACTTTGTCCCAACGTATTTCCAATCGTGGCACCCCCTAACGCTTCGCCAATAGTACTGCCCATATTCAACAGGGAGAACGCCAAAAACGCCGCCCCGATAACCATCAAAAGCGTCACACTTGAAAAGCTCATATTTTCAACGGCCGCCGCTATCTTGCCGGCCATAAGGGACTGAATAATGGTTTCGGCGCACACCGATCGCGATATGAACAAACCCACCGTTAAGAAAGATATCAAAGAACGTTTTTTCATTTCTGCAAAACTCCTTCAATCAAAGACAATCCGATGATGATGAAAACAGTCAAACACAACAATGTAAATAAACACGAAATAATCATGTCCCATCCTTTCTTGGCGTATTGCCTTGTCGCGGGGAAAACCCAACACACAACAAAGAACGGCAACATGATAAAGATAAAGCCCAACCGCACCAATAAATCAATCAGCTTAAACGGAACCATCAAAAGGTAAATCAGGTAACACAACTCAACCACAAGTCCGATAAGTAACGCTTGGGGATTTAATCCGCCCATGTACCACGGTCCCTCAAAGAAACCGTAGCTCGTTACAACAGCACCGGCCGCCATGCCCGTAATCAGGGATAAACTGACCGTCTTTAAATAACAGGTGAAAGAGTTGTAAATTTCCGGCGATAAAGCTTTTCGGGCTCTTTTTTCCGGCGTGCTTCTTTTCGTATCTTCGAACATTTTATCCGATGCCGGAACAGGATTGCACAAATAATTTTCGGCACTTTTGCTAACGTTGCAATTCGGATACTTTTCACAACTGGGATACACAATCTTAAATTCCTGCAAAGGATTCATTCCCGAAGCGGACATAATATCCCGACTTAAATTCGTGGCAATCAACACCACCGGATCAACAATAATCCCAAACAGGAAAGGTGCCGGCGCATACAACAACCAGGCCGCCACCAAAATTTTTCCCAACGCTTTAAACAGGTTGGTCATAAACTCCCCGACATTCGGGCCGTGCAGGGTAAGCAAGAATTGCAAAACAATCCACAACAGCCAAAATCCGCCACCCAAAGCCAACAGCATCACAAAAATATCTTGCATGCTGTAATACAAATTCGTCGCGATGGTATTGATGGTGTTGAACGCTTTTTTAAACAACGGGCAAAACCAACAACCGGCACCGCCTTCCCGAATAAAGGAAGCCAAAATAGTTGCAAACAAAGAACCTTTGTTATCACCCGACGAAGCAAAACCGATAGCGGCATTTTCGGTCGCGGCTAAACAAATCTGACATTTCGCCGCACCAGACAGAGAAGAGTCGTTTTCCACCGTAGAATCCGGCTCACTGTACGGGCCATAATAGTCCCAACGGCCGGTCGCACCACCGCCACCGAATTCACCGCCGCCACCGCCTTCATCACTTCCGAACAGATTTCCCCAAAAACCTGCGTGGGCGTCGGTTGCAAAAGCACACGAAAAGGCCAAAAGAACGGCAAAGAAAAGACATGTTATTTTTTTCATTTAGAATCCCTCTGACTTCCTTTTTTTATAAAAAATGTTTATATCATTATAGACTTAAAAAAATCATTCGTCTATAATTATTTTTAAAGGGTATCAATTTTAAAAAAAAAGGGGGGGGAACGGCTTTGGAAACAGATACACTTCAAAATCTCTTGAAAATATACAAAGACCTGTACACGTACAAGCATTTATTAAAGGACTCGCCGGCCCTGACGATTGATGTAAGCATTTTGACACCGGACGAAATTTTGCCCTTATTGCCAACGATACGACAACAAACAGGGGATGTTATTGCCTACCTATTGGGGGTCAAAGAGCGACCGGACATACCGACGATGTCGGCGCGCATTGATCAATACTATCAAAAAGATAACTTTTGGCGGAAACTTTTGTTGGCCTATGTCGATGTCTGTAAAGCCCTGGAAGATGAAACAGCCCAACAGATGGCCGATACGCAAAGAGCCATTGACGCGCAACGCATGGAGATTTTTTCGGAAATAAAGGACCTTTCCGATACCGTTGGCGCCTACATTCAGCAACGCAAAGATATCGTCGCCCGTTTTTCAGCCAAACTGGATGCCCAAAAATTTCCGATTGATTCGAAACAGCTTTTTACAAACTACCTGAATATGGCCGAAAAAGACCCCAAAAACGCGTGGCAACTTTTGATAACTTCACCGGCGGCGTTTGCCCCGTTAAAAACGGTGGATGCCGTCACCGGGAAAGTCTTGGTTCCGCCGATGCTGGCTTTAAAAATCAACAGAAAAATTGCCCGATTTATCAAGTCCTTAAAAGCCTAGACAAAACCGTTTTTTTGTGATATAATCCCCTTATACTTTCTAAAAAAAGGAGATTGAAATGGCTGACGAAGAAAAAACAATGAACGAAGAAGAACAAAAACCGCAAGAACCGATAAAAGCGGAAAACCTTGATTTCACCCAAATGAACAATGCGGACAAACGCGCGTTGGAAGATAAATTGAAAAAGATTGATGCTTCTAACCCTTATTCATTCAAAGGGGGATTAAAATCCGCTGCGGACTCCAAAACCGTTGAAGGGTCGGCCAATGCTCTTTTATTGACCATTTTGACGGCGCCGATTGCTTGGGTTATCGGGTTGGTTCAAAAATGGAACGAACGGCAAATGGCCAAGAAAAGAACACAGCTGAAAAACGCCCAAAAATTCAACGAACAGGTCTTAAAGGACAAAAAATTAACCAAGGATCAGGCGCGGGATTACTTATTCCAAGATTTCATTAAAACACATGATGATAAAGCCAAAATCAACGCCGAATGGACGAAGACTCATCCGGAAATCTATACGGACTTTGTACCCGATGAAAACGGCGTTTATTCCCCGAAAGATCAGCGGGAAATCGATGCACGTATCTTGCAAATCCGGCATGGCGAATTGTACGGGCGAACGATGTTTATTCCCGAAGTGGAAGGGGCTTTAAACGAAGTGGAACGCATTCATGTTTTGCCGCCGCGGGAAAATTTTGTTGTACCGAACATTCATGGCGAAAAAGCTGTGGCACAAACCGCCGACCCGGAAAAACAAACGCAAAAACGGCCAACATATACAGCGACAGATTCGAAAATGTCGTTACGCGATGCACAAAAGAATTTGGCCAAAACGGGCAACACGGAAACTTTCAAAGCCCAAGCGCACGACGTACATTTGAAAGTTGAAGGTCTTCGTGCACAGACGAAGCAAAAAGATTTGGATACGACGCGGACGATTACGGTCAAATCAGCACAACTTTTGAACACCAAACGCGGTCATTCGAACGGATAATTTCCGGCTTTTGAAAAGTTTGCCCGCCCCCGCCCGAAACGACGGGGGTTTTTATGCTTTCATCAAACTTTAAACGAGCATCCTTTTAACGGCAAAGGACAAACATATTGCTTTTAGTACTGGGGCCATAGCAACTTAATCCTCCATAGCTGTCTGTTGTCTGGTAAGAAGTAGCATCACAATGGGTTGTTTTAGAATTTAACCAATACCATTTGTATTCATAAATATCGCGGAGGGTTGCCATGACATTCGAATAAGGCCATTCATCCGCTTTATAATTTATATCGGACAGGGTAGCCATACGTTTTTCAAATGATTGACAAAAAGCATCAGCCGACCACCAGGACATCTTCGTTGTACTACGTATCCAGGTCGATTGAACATCATCAACGGTTATGGTCTTTATCTGAAAATCAGTATCCTTGATTTTTAAACATTCACCTTCCCCTTGCTCGGTGTCGCTAATGGGATTTTGAAAGGCGCAAAATTGTCCGCCACAGCAGTCGCTGTTTTGCGTACACGGCCCGTCCCCATCCGGTTCGTTACAGACGCCTGACGTATCACCAAAGTAGAATGCAATATCGTTTGTATCTTTACATAAATCTGTGTTTAAAGTGTCATAAATGACTTCATCATCAACACTTCCGCCGGCGGTGACAATGCCGACTTTGTATTCAAGAACCGCTTTGGGAAGTAAAGCTTCACACACACCTTTTGGAACACTTTGAACAGTAATAGAAAAGCCTTGGGCTTCCTCACTTTGATAACCTTTCAGATTGTATATACCGCTCTCTTTAAAGTCACCTTTATCAATTTCGGCATCAAGAACAAGTCCGCTTCTTTCTAATATCACGAACGCGAATCGATTAACATCGTCTAAAATGACATTTGCTTGGTGGTTATTGACGGCGCGGCGGTAACCTAATAAACCACCAATGGATAACACCCCGATAATGGCCAAGACGCCCAGCATTTCTATCATTGACCGACCAAATTGTAATATCTTCATTTTTCACGCTCCTACGCATTGGTTTTTATTACCTTTGACTATTACACAAACCTTCTTTTGTGTAACAACGTGTTTTGGAGAAAAGGGAGTGTTCGACAATAATGCCC